>JAABUI010000264.1_pt1 | contig 56535 bp, 45 predicted proteins | sample 5559111 | NCBI WGS metagenome assembly JAABUI01 (sample SAMN10711870, study PRJNA513365) | rock metagenome | isolation source: Antarctica rocks | place: Antarctica: Victoria Land, Buttleship Promontory | reverse complement strand
GAACAATAGGGGGCTTTGTTGACATTGTTTCTATTTACAAAAAATAAACTTTTTGACGGAACCTTACCGAATCTGGTTAGGGTTTACCTTAAAAATTAACCGAATCCTAACAGCGGTTAAAGGGATAAGATGTAATAAGAGATCGTCGAGGATGACGAGCACAGTGGACACAGAGGGCAGAGGGCTCAGTCCATCAGATATATAGAGGGTATTAGAAGTATTACAGCTATTGTCAGGACCTGGGTTAGGACCCCGATAGTCCTACTGATCCAATCACCCAACTAGCCAAATGGCCCGGTGCGTTGCAACCCGCGTGCTATCCACTTGACCATCTGGATAAAAAGACGAGAATTACGACAACACATGGTTGCAATACTCCTAATACCCCCTTTGAGCCCTCTGCCCTCTGTGCCCACTGTGTTAGTCATGATCAGCCCTATCATAGAGCTGGTCCTGACAATACGATCATTATAAAACCTGCTACCCGCCACAATGCACTCGGCCGTCTCTCTCTTGAGATAGAATTTGTTCTCATTTCTTCGGGGAAAAAAAGGGGGGGAAAGTCTGAAACCATCATGAAAAGGCCGGGATTCGAAGCCAGGAATTTTTCGAAATGAGAAGTCAGCTTGGTTAAAACTTCAAGGTAAAGCTTTACACGCTTTGAGTCTGCGAAGATGGTCAATGAGAACGTCGTTGATCGTTATGGCTGCCCTACCAGGATTAACGAGGCTAAGCCTATATTCTATAGGCACCCCACCAAAATATTTGTTTACTGCAATGTTTACATCCACCTCAGCTTCCTACATCCACCCCCCACCTACCCAGCTCACCCACCCCCACCCTATGGGTGCACTTCTGAACAGTGTAAAGACTCTACATGCATAGGAAGGGGGGGAGCGGAGGGGGCATACACAGGGAGGAGAGGGGAATTTTGTTGACTTTTGTAGCAATTGGGGATTATTGCGGAGAAACCCCTATTTTCCTCTACCCCGCACTAGAAAATCTTAATACTAAGGTAATCTCCAGGTCCCCCCATTGGCCTGGTTAGTCATCTCCCGTGGCTCCCTAGTACCCTAACAGGTAAGGTAGCCGTATACCTAGAATAGCAGCCATAACTACGGTATATGTATTATATACACGGGAGAGCATAACAGGGCAGTGCAGGAGCGCAGCGAACGGCAGCCTGAAATGGCTTCATCGATATCGGCTTAGGCTGCCCTCACTATTGCTCGATACATTTAGCTTCGCCTGCTGCCTATCTACCTAGATATCATCACTTCTGTACCTTCGATGACGAATAAACTCATCCGTCGCTGTCAAGACATTAACATAGTAACCACGAAAGCTTCTATGTAATATCTTTTTCTACGCCTAAGATTCATTCATAAGCAAAGCTATTAAGTTTATACTATTACTTAAGGTATACTTTCAAAAGAAAAACACATAATCGTCTTTTAATACGAAGATTCAATAAGTAAATTACATGGTAAATGTTTTTACTTTTATAATATGGCTTAAATTCTAGTATATCATACTTTTAATTACATAATATTCGTCTCGATGAAATGCTCGTTCTTTTCGACTTCAGGTTTAATGTCGATCTCTTTGAGTTTGGTCGTTCTGTTTGGGGCAAGGCGCTCTTCATCGACCGACTCGCCGCTTTCTCTTCGACGACCAAGCTATAAGTATCGGCCCCCCTCGCTGTTTTTCCATCTTTTCTCCATTCTTTCTTTCCAACACTCGATCTCGCCCTTGCAATGCCGCTTTCTCTACCCTCCTCATTCGCCAGCCGTTCTAACCGACTGATCCGCTCCTGTGTGAGACATTTCTATTTGCCCCCTCTTTTTGCATAGTCTGTCTCACGACTGCACGCCTTTCCCCCAACTCCTGCTCCACACTCGGGCTAATGACATCGTCGTGCCTTCTCATTCGCTGCCCTCGTCTCTCTCGCGACCGATGTAGACGCATGATCCCGTTTGGCAGGGAGCTGAATCTTCCTCGGTCGACTCTACCTGTTCGGGGACGTCCCATCCCTGCCTCTCTTCGCCGCCCTCATTTCATCTCGACTCAGCTGACCTCTGGGCTTGTCGTGACATTGGTTCGAAGTGTTCGCCTTTAGTGGGGATCGGCAGAGTCGAATTCGCCGCATCGAAGATTGCTGCAACACGATTCAATGAGGGAAATGCCTCACTGCGACTGGCAGCAGTCTTCCCAAATCTGCCTGGCTGCGTCGATACAATCTCACATTCGCAGTGATATGATGACGCGGCCTCAGGGGGACTGAGCGTGAAGGTGAAGGCGCTCTCGAGTTTCACAAAGGGAAACGAATCAATGAAGAAAATGCCTCAACATGGTCGCAGCGATCTTTTCTCGATTGATGACGTTGCTGTCTAGGTTACGTCGAAATGACCTGTGTTCATGCGTCATGCGAGAATGAGAGCCTGCATATCTGCACCTCATGAATTCGTCTGAGTTTCAAGACTTCATCTTTCTCATTACGCGACGACTGTGAATTGACTGATTTTCGACTTCTTTCATTTCTCAAGACTGTTGACCTTTCGATATGACTTTTTCGATGATCTTTTTGTCTTTTTAATGCATCTTGTCATTTGATCGCTTCTTGATTTCTCAGCGATGATTGAAAATAAAAGAGACTTAGAAAACTTTGACTTTGATATGAGTCAAATTCTTGTATAGCTTGCAGCAATTGAAGTAGAATCATGTTAAAGACATGAAGAGAAGAAGCTGAATCATTCAAGCATCTTGATGCACAATCAGAAACGAAGATCATCGAGACTCGAATGAGTGATCTGAGCTTGCAGATTTCAAAGAAGAGATGATTGAATCATATCAGTCTATGTCTTCTGAAGACAAAGCTGAAAATGAACGAAGCTGTCTTGTCAGTTATGAGTAGCATTGAGACGAAACTTTCATGCAGTGTAACATTGATGTTGAGTGTCTTGTGATTGATCATCATCTCAGTCATTGATAATTGCTCAACTAATGAAATAAAGAAATGTTGAGCAAGATTAAAAGAGACTTCTGAATGAAGTTTGAAGTTTCTCATTTACTTAAATCGTCTTTCTTCTCATTTTCTTTCAAACAATCAGTCATTTTGATTCTCGTGAATATTGAGTGATAAATGACATCGAATTCTGACAATTATCATCTTCTCAAAGAGAAACATTCGTCTTCAAAGATTGACACATTCAAGAAACAAATATTTGAGCTTTGTTTGTTAGCGATAATACTATTTTTGCAAGACTCAATTATTGAAATGAAACTTTGCAAGCTTTCAACATCATGCAAGTCATAAATATGATGACTAAAGCTGTTGTCAAGTTAAAGTTGAGTTGAGTTGAGAAAAGTCAACTTAATTTAATTCTGAGTTTAAATTAAGATTAAATTGACTCTCTTTAACTTGAGTTCAATTTGAAATTAAGTTGAATTGCTTGAACTCGATTTCTAAAAATAGTATACTTACTCATATGCACAGAGTTTTCATGCAAACTGAATTCAAACCTGATTTCTAAAAATAGAATAATTACTTGTATGCATGAAATTTTCACGCAAACTGAGTTTCTGCGCACTTTAATCTAGAAAGATTAGCAACAAATAGTATCAAATTTGATGTGCTAAAATGACATCAATATAGATAGTTTTAGTTAGCGTGCGCGAAAATTTCGTTTACGCTGAAATCTCATGCATACAAGTAATTAATCAATTGACTTTACATTTAAGAAAAAAAAACTAAAGTTCTTGACAAAAGCGATAAGAATTAACTTGAACTATGCGTGAAAGCAATAGTATCACTAACAGTGTGACAGTGCAAAAATTGTATTTACTATTTATTTATTTTGCAACAACGTTGCATTCTGATTGCATAGTAACATGACTATCTACTTGATCATGTAATTTAAACAAGCTTCAAATGTAAACTTTTCACTCATAAGATGAAAAATCAATCTTATATTCTTTGCTTGAATGATTACACGCTTTGCATAAATTGCGCAAAGATTGATGTCTGTTAAGTAATCAGTATTTGAATTGCAAAATCAATTACAAAATCAATTGCAAAATTGATCATGAAACTAATCTTCATACATTGCAACAAGTCATGCTTTCATCATCTTCTGTAATGTCTCTATAGCTTTTAATTGAAAGCAAAGATCAACTTTAATCAATTTATGATAAACTTTGTGAATCACATGCTGAAACAACAGCTTTGAAATAAGTAAGTTGATTGTTCTTTGATATCAATGAATTTCACGAAGTATCACAGTTTCTTTGCAATATTTTCGCATTTTCTTGAGCTTGATAAGATCACTTTTTATGATGACATTGATAACATAAGCTGATTCAATGAGTTGAACATTCTAACATATGATCAGCGTCTTTGAAATTACTTTTGCAATTATTTTTGCAATTTAGTAAGACTTAAAACTTACTCTGATGAGCTTCATCTTTTTATCATCAGTTCTCGACTTCATTATTAACTGTTTTTAAGACATCTTTTCAACAAATTGCTTGTTGTGAGGTTTTTTACTGAGTGATGATGAGAATGATGATGATAAGAATGATAATGATGAGCTTAACAATGATGATTCTGAGCTGCTTGATAATTACGATTTATTGTTTGACTCATGATTGAGATTTGATCTTGTAAACTTGAATTTAAAATTTGCTGCAATATTATTCCAATTTTGCAATCAGTTTTGTGATCAATTCAAGAGTAATAAGAAATGAAATATATACATAAATTTGTGCAAGTTGAAGAATTCATTTGAATTCAAAATCAATTTCAAAATCTCGTCAGTTGCAGAATCAAAGATGCTGAGTAATGTTTTATTGTTGATGTTAAGTTCATTATTTCTGTATTGTAATCAGTTTTGTGATCTTCTATAAATTCATGAGACTGATACATAACTTACTGAGCTGTTGCAATCATGATTGCAGTATGTTATTGTTGTTTAAAGGTAAAAGAAGAAAAAAGTTGATGATTATACAACTTAATTAATGTTGAAATGATGATGATCTAAATCTTAAAATCTTAAATTAAGATATTGAAGTTTAAATTTCATATCTCATCATTGTGATTAATCTTCACTATTTCACCTCATTATCTAGATTGCTACATCATTACTTTTACAAGTTAACTACTGTTTTGCATTCACAATGATGTTTACTCATAAACGCAAGACTATTGAAGATTATTTTGATAATACACATTCAAAAAAGACTAGAACTTATGTGTAAAATATGACAGACGATGAGAAGAAAATTGAAGATGCAAAAAACAAAGATAGAAATATTCATTTCTACTGAATCAAGCAATTCAAAAAATCGAATGTCTATCTACAAGCATTAAATAATAATCATGAGTTCTTGTTGACTGCGCATGTGAATAGCAAATGAAATCAACGATATTTTTTGCAATCTTTTTTGCAATCAAATATTAATAAATTCATAGAATTACAAAAGAAAATACAGTGAATCATGTAAGAACATGTCTCAATGTCACAAATCTCAATCAAGATTCTTCAATACTAAACGCTCATTTCAATATGAATGTGAAGAATTCTCAATAAGAGAAGCTTTCTGACATCAATGACGTTCAAATGAAAGAATAATATCAGATGAATGACTTACTTCTGAGTGAAAAGCTCAAGATGATGATGAACAAGAAGATGATGAATGACTCAAATGTCATCAGAGAAGCATTAACAGTGAAGATTCTTCAACAGTTTCAGAATTTCTGAAAAGACGTAGTGTGTCATCTTATTGTGTAAGTTTTTGACAGTTCTTTTTGTAATTTTGTTTACAACATGATTATTATTTCTTTTACTATTTGAATTTTGCTCTTGATTTTGCTCTTGATTTTGTTCTTGATGTTGCAATCAATTTTGCAATCAATTTTGCAATTAATTTCACGACTTATATTTCAATATTTATATTAATATTGTGATATATAGAAAAGCAGAGAGCGATCAGTATCATCAAGCCTTCTTTAGAAATTATCATATCTCTCAAGATCACAAATTGACATCAAAGCGCTTTCAAGAATCATTCATCATGTTTGAGAAAACTCTATGATGTGTAGTATGATCGAGAAGAAAAACGATTAAAAACAAGTCATGCAAGTAAATTATGCTATCAGATCAGACTGAGAATTGATCAACAAATTTTGATTACAACAAGTATGAATGAACATCAAATATTTCACACAAATTGACATATGAAATCTGAAAAGTAATATTCAAAATTAAGAAGTCAAGTGATTTTTTTAATTCTCTTAATATTCATATCTTAGAAATTGAGTATTTCTAAATCAATGATCTAGCTAGTTTCGCAGTCACAAGCTGATAAATAGAATCATTTATTGCATGCAGCATCACATCATACTCTCATGTAATAATTAAATAGCAGAAGTGAACAGAAGAACTAAACTAGACTGATCATCAAGTTGAGTTTTCATACCTACTTTCTGACTCGCTTGAGTACTTAATATCAATGTCATGACTCAACTTGAATACTCAATATCAATCTCATGACTCGACTCGATATTGATCTCAAGTTGAATCAGAATTCAAATTCTCGATTTAATTCATCAAGCAATCAAAAATTCAGAGTTCAACTACTGATAAAAGTTTTCTGAGCAGAATTCATGATACTATTGAATGACATCTTCAGAGTTCATAACTCATGAGAATACTGACTACTACTAATAGGGATTTTTCAAGCAGAATTCACGATACTATTGATAATGCAACAGAATAATGCAATTGATTAAAGCTTATGCTTGCAATTACTAGACTTGAAAAATCTTTATCAATAGTAGTCAGTATTTTCATGAATCTTGATCAATACTCGTGAGAAAATCTCTATTAATAGTAATCAGTATCTTCATGAGTCATGATCAATACTGATGGGGAAATCTCTATTAATAGTAGTCAGTATTCTCATGAATCATGATCAATACTCATAAGAAAATCTCTATTAGTAGTAGCTAGTATTCTCATGAGTCATGAAGATACAATCAAATCATTGCATTACTCTGTTGCATTATCATTCAACAATTTAGTAGTAGTAAATCATATCTTGACGAGTTGAGTTGAAAATTTGAGTCAATACTTGATATCAACATCGTGACTCAACTCAAATACTTAATATCAAAATTCTGACTCAACTTAAATACTTGATTTCAAAATTCTGACTTGAATCAAGTCTTGATGAGTTAAAAACTTGACTCGATCTCAATGACTCAACTTGACGTGATCAATCTAAACTAAACATTGTTTTTGCATAATTTTGTGCAACGATTATTTCATACTTCAATTCATTTCTGTATAATTATTTTCTTGTATTTGTAATAAGCTTTTTAGTCAATCATGATGTTTGAAATCTATTAAAATGTGCTAGTTTTTAGAATAATTAACAGTTAATTTAAAAGATAAGAATCAATTAATCACAAGTCAACAGTGATGTACAATTTGCATTGATTTTCAAACTTTAAGCTTAACGACACTTGAAAAATCAAACTTGTTTTCAATTCTTTTTGCAACTTTCTTTGCAACTCTTTTTGCAACTCTTTTTGCAATCTCTTTTTTGTTTAACTTGCTTATCATGTGATTTTTTTGAATGAGAATATTGAAATTGCAAGCAAGTATGAACAGTTTATTCAGTTCTATAAATATATCTTCAAAGAATCTTAACGACAGCGAGCATGATAGTGCTTAATCTTCTTCTTTTAACATTACTTCTATCATGCTTTTTAAACTGCAGTCATTACACAATGAACAATATATGCTATACAATCATGAGCAAGAATATCAACATATATTTCAGAATTGATGAAAGCAAACTCAATATGCAATGCAAATAGAATAAAAAGTATCAGACTATCATCATTCAAAGTGAATCTCACAATCATGAACAGATGAGATATGAAATAACTTCTATCAAACAGCTTTAGTTGAAAGTGAAAGATTTAAACTCATTTGTCATTTATGTTTGCATGTTTATGAGCATTCTAACAATAAAAGCATTAATAACAGCATCATGAAACATCATCTGAATAGCAAAGATTGTAATAAATGCACAAACTTAGCAACTAAGATCATGAAAGTTCAAGACATTTATAACTTTGTTAAAGTTAAAACTTTAATAAATTACTTCTTAGTTGCACATTGCAAAAAAGATTGCAAAAGAGATTGTAAAAGAGATTGCAAAAGATTAACAAATTACAGCATCGCACTTTTCATCAAGAATATACTTCAAAAGTCTTTGCATTACAACTTCAAAAAACTTTCATCACTTTGAATATTTTTCATGACACTATTGATAATCTTCAATTTCAACGAGCATTTAAAATGATATGATTGAGCATTACTCTGTCACACAGAATCAAACTTATGATCTTTTTCAAGAATTAAGCGACTGTTGTTCAAGTCAACATACTCAAGAATTTATCAACGAATTCTAAAATCTTCATTAATTTAGATGAATGAATTAGTTCTAATAGATTATCTTTTCTAATCATCATGAAATTTTACTACATTGAGTTTTGAGAATATTAAAAAGTCTTGTTGAACTTTGAACAAATTGAAAACAAGCATATCAATAGCGATTTAAGCAGTATTACTGAATGAATATTGCAAGAACTTGATATTCAAGATCGAGTTATGACTGTAATCACAGACAACGTCAGCAATAATGATATCATGATGATGACATTAAATGAGACTTTACAAACGTTTTTAACTACTTCACATTTATCATGTTTAACACATGTAATTCAGTTAGCTGTTAAACAGTCACTAAAATTGCTGATGTTAAGTTCAAAGAATGAGAATGAGAAGAAATATTGAATACTCAAGATTAGTCTTTAAAGCATGTCTGTACAAGAGAATTTATCTCATACATTGTTCAAGATAATCAATAATTTTTATTTATCATGTTACTTTGCTTTGCAATTATTTTTACAATTAATTTTGCAATCAATTTTGCAATCATGATCAGAAATACAGAGTAAATGTGAGATGATGAGATCTTTTTACATGAAACTGCGTAGTAAAAGATAATAAGATAGCATTCTATTGATGATAGAACTAATTGCTAAGAAATGAAAGTGAAAGCTTGCAGAGTTTTCATCTTCTGTCAAGTCATTATCTTTATTCACTCGTTAGTTTCTTCAATCTAATCTCGCAAGCTAGTCTCGCAGATATGCATTATTCATAGTTGATGAGATGCATTTTTACAACTGCATTCTTTCTTAAAAACTTGATCTCTGAATTTTCATAGCATTGTATTATCTTCTTGCAGCTGACAGCGTAGCAATGACTTCTTTAGCGCTTTAGCATCTGTGTAAAAGTATCATAAGTTGATCATATTAATGAGCATAAACAAAGCTAGTGCAAGATTGTTGATGTCAATTGTTCTTGAATCTTTATAGCATCATTATGTCTTTTGATAATTGATAGCGTAGCAACGACATCTTCAGCATTCTAACATCTGTGTAAAAGTGTTGTGAATCAATTATGTTAACAAGCATAAACAAAGCTAGTGTGAGATTGTTGATATCAATTCTTCAGCTTTGCTTTTTTTCTTTCTTTCTTTTCTTCTTGTCTCGTTTCAGAATATTCTTTCATGAGTACTGCTCTTTTGAACTGACAAAGCATGAAATCTGCTATGTGTATTTTGCATAGCTTGCAGCTCATGATATAAGCTTTTTTTGTGACAGCGTTGTTGCAATGCAAGTGCAAATCATGAGTTAACATGAGTGACATAGCAGTATCAACTTCATCATCATCATCATGATAAGTAGCAGTTCTGCGCTCACTGAGATCATGTTAACATGCTCGCAAAGTCTATCTTCTTCATTGAGATGTTTGTTCTTCTTCACTTTTCTGACGTGATCATCACTTTTACTGTCTCTACTCTTTTTGCATCTTCTGCGTTGATGACTGAACTCATGATTTCTGATAGATTTATTTATCTTTGCATGTTTCAAATAATGTTGATGCATGATAAATTGTACTGATCAGATGATTTGATGCTGTTGCTGCATTCATCGCTGAGCGCAGTGATAATTCACACATGCTGTGTTCTCATCAAGCATGCTCGCAACTGCAAGCATTGCTTTGAAGAGAAGCATGATTACGTGATGAACTCAGTTTCACGTCATCTTCAGATTTCGATGCATCATGTCATGCAAGTAATGAATCATTGTCTCGATATTAACACTTAAGCTCTTCTCACTCTTCATCTTCAACAATGAGAGAGTGAATAGCTTTTCTTTCAATCATGTGAGATTGTATTTAATAGTTAAGTAGAAATTCTCATCTTTTTTATCACTTTTCATCATCATCACGTCACTTCATCTTCATCTCGTAAGTATTATCTGAAGTAAGTAATGTGTGACGAGATTCACTGACAAATAAATAGCTTCTTTCTTTACTTCAATGTTCTTGCTTGCAACTCTTAATCATTATCTTTCTTCATTCTTTCATGATGTTGCTCATCTTTTTTTTTAAAAGAAGATGTATGTTGATGCATGAATGTTGTAAAATTTTGTTTCTTTTCTTTTTATAATTTTAGAACAAACTTTTAAACTTACATCTTTGCACTTTTAATACATTCTCAAACGTGACTTTTGCATGATCTGTCTCTCTTTTTTCTCTTTGACTTCTTTTCAATCAACTGATGTACTTGCCTTTCTGTCTCATAATTCTCAATAATCTTCTTTGCATTGCTAAGATTTTTCATTGATTTTCAGAAGTTTTTATAGAAAGACGAATCAGCTCATTGAACTAAATATTTAATCTTTTCTTTCTTGATTCGCTGATCGATTATCTTCTTTATCTTTCATTTCTCTTTCTCTTCTATGAGAATGATTTGCGACTTTAAATTCTCATCACGCGAGTGTCAGAATTTCAATAAAGAAACATGAAAGATTGAGTGAATTGCATCATATCTTTCAAATAGTTCAAGCTTATACATTTGCATGTTGATCTTCTTCAATATTCTGAATGATTTCAGTTGTTTATGATCAATCTTCTTCTTTGAACGAAATGTATGAATGTTTATACTTCATAAAAGCACTTTGTCTTTCATTTGAAAGCTCACAGCTTCATGATGAGCATTATAATACTTTGCTTGCTGCTCTGCTACTCACTTTCATAGTTTCATTAAATGTTCTCTGATACTTCGTAATTATTCTGCTCACTTCATAGTCAAGAATGTCTTTTTCTTTAAAACTCTGTTCTCAGATGTCTCTGCAAAGCTCGCAGTGTATTTCTTTAAAAGCTCATGTGAAGTTTTTTAATACTAACATGTACATTGTTATTATATGCAAACGTCATTATTGACAAAAGCTCTGATCAATTATTCATCTTATAATTGAAATACACTTGCAGATAATGCTCAAGCATCTGATTCTGTCTTTCTGTTTGATCATTGATTTGCGAATGAAACGCAGTGCTTAGCTTTCACTTCGCTTCAAAATGTCAACATAAAGTGATTCAGAAATGATTGATAAACAGTGAGTCTCAATTCAATATAATGCTTTGCATCATTTCATGCTGAAATACAAATTCTTATCATAGCAGATTTGCAAGTCTCTTGACATTCAAATCTTTGATCATCGAAATATAAATTACATGCTTGATTAACTTATTTATTATTATCAATATAACATCGCTTGTTTTTTCAATGTATGAATTCTTCACAGAAGACATGTTTATTATAAAATTCATGATCATTGTGTAAAATGAATTCACGCTCTCTGAAGATATAAACATCAGCTTTTCATAAAGTTTATAATGATGCACTTGCATTCACTGACAATTTGAACAGATGTGAACATATTTCATCATCTTTTTGAGCATTTTCAATCAGTAATATTTTCTTCTTATTGCAGTCTTGATATAAGCGCATGCGAAATAATCTGCTTCAAGATCATCATGATTTATATGCAGAATCTTATTTCTTGTAGCAGAGTCATTGAATACATAGACTGCAAGATCATGACGTAGCAGTTCATCATTTCTCATACTTCATTTCAAAAGCTCATTCTTTCTAGATGCAAATTATTGATGTCACTTCTCATTCACAATAAAAACGTTTCTTTGTTGTAACTTCAGCAATCACGCAGTTATTGATTCATTCATCTTCAAATAAAATCTCTTCAACTTCATAATTTGATGAATCAGAAGATGAAATGACGCAGTGTTTAAAATTCTGCAAGATTTAGTGAGTATTTTCTCATTTGAACACATGACTCAAGTATCTGCAATGACTATGTCATTCAGTTGCATCATCAATGCTGTGAGTTTGATTGCTGTCGAAACTTCTTCATTCTTTAGCAGCTCAGATTGACATTTCTGATTGCGAAGTTTGTTTTGCAAAGTAGATAGAAAATAATCATTATTCTTCTTGCTATCATTCAATTTCATGATGTTGAGTCTTCTTGATAATGCATTTGCAGAGTTTAATTTGTCTCTGCGATATTTTATATGAAAGTCAAACGCAGCTAATTTCTCAGCTCAACACATTTGTCATACATTGAGCTTCTTCATCATTATAAAGTAACGAAGATTATTGTGATCTGTTATCACACATATAAATCACTTGCTACTCTGAAGATAGTGTTGTCAGTTCTTAAAATTAAGAACTATAATATACAGCTTTTTATCATGTGTGTCTCATCGTACTTCAGCTTCTTTGAACTTATAACTATAGTATGCAATGAGATGTCATTGATCAGTCTTGCTCTTCTGACTAAGCACGTCTTTGACTTCGTGATTTAATGCATTGATCTTCATGCAAAGATCTGCATTTCAATCATAGTGTTTCAAAATTAGACTGATTGCGTCGAGTCAAGTCATCAAGATTGAGTCAAGTTCTCGACTCATCAAGACTTGATTCAAGTCAGAATTCTTGACTTGAGTATTCAAGTTGAGTTAGAAGTAAATCTGTTATCAAGTTAGAATTGAGTTGAATTGAGAAAGATCAACTCAACTCAAGTCTGAGTTCAAGCTGAGATTGAATTGATCTTTCTTAACTCGAGCTCAATTCAGAATTAAGTTAAGTTGACTTAAACTCAATTCTTGATACTAAATATAGTATATTATGTACTAAAAATAGTATACTTTTTCTTTATTTTTTTTCAAATTTTTTTCAAATTTTTTTGCAATCAATTTTGCAATCAATTTGATAGAGAATTTGATAGAGAATATGGTAGGAAACATGGTGGGAAATATAGTGAGAAACATGATAGAGAACATAATGAGAAATATGATGAGAAACATGATAGAGAACATGATGAGAAACATGATAGAGAACATAATAAAGAGTTTGGTAGAAAGTTTGATCACTTTGATAGGGAATTTGATAGGAAATTTGATAGAAAGTAGGTTTGCAATCGAGTTCAAGTCAATTCGTCGAGTTGATCGAGTTGAGTCGAGAGTCTGACTCAACTCAATTGGGTTGAGTTGATCTCTTTCAACTCAATTCAACTCAGAAACTCAACTTGAATTGAGTTGAGCAACTTAAACTCGATGACAGATCTAGTTAGAAGATTTGACTTGAGTAATTGAGTCAAGTTAGAGAGTTGAAATCGAGTATTGATTCGAAATTCTCGACTCGACTCGTCAAGACATGAAGATAGATAGATAGATATTTTATTATGACTCTCTATTATGACTTTCTACCATGACTTTCTATCAAATAGTCTTCATGTTTCTTCTTCATGACTTTTCTTTATGACTTTTCTTTATGACTTTTCTTTATGACTTTTCTTTATGACTTTTCTTTATGACTTTTCTTTATGACTTTCTATCAAACAGTCTTCATGTTTTCTCATCATGACTTTCTATCAAATAGTCTCCATGTTTCTCTTCATGACTTTCTATCAAAAAGAAAATGCAAAAAGATAATGCAAAAGCATAAAACCGAATTTTTTTTCTATATTTAGCTTTCTTGATGTCATATTCGATTGCTTGATGAGTCAAGTCAAGTCAGCGAGTTCTGACTCAGCTTGAGATTGATATGAAGCCGAATTATGAGATTCAATCTGAGTATTTGAGTTAAGTCAGAAGATTTGACTTAAGTACTTGAATTAAGTCAGAATGTAGATATGAAAACTCAGCTCAAAAATCAGTCTATTCAAAATGAGAGCATTAACAAAGATTACTTTTAATCTTTCAAAAGCTTTTCTTGCTTTTAACGTCATTGCAAAGAATGAATGCATCATTCTCTTCTTTGCACTCTTGATTAAATCTGTTAAGAGTGCAATGATTTGAAAGAACTTTCTTATAAATTGTCAATAAAATCTCGTAAATTTCAAGAATACAAGAATGTTTTTTGCAGACTTAAGCTTAAATCAGCTAGTGATTGCATTGATACAAGACTGTTTTATCTGAATATTTTTTCATTCTATCATAAATCTCAGAAAGATAACTTTGCTACAATTGAAAGTGCATTTCAACAGCTTGACATACAGTTAATATTTCAGTAGCGTGCAAAGAATCTTGCACACATGCTTTAAATGCTGCTCTTTCGTCTCAGAGTATACTAAAACATCATTCAGATATATCATGCAGCAAATATTCACAAATGACTCAAGCGCGTGATTTACATAGAACTGAAAGATTGCAGAAGCATTTATCAGTTCAAAAAGCATCATCTGATACTCAAACTGATCATAGCATGTACAAAAAGTTGTTTTTCATTCATTGCTTTTGCAAATTTGAATGCAATGATAAACATTGTAAATATCAATTTTGATAAAATGTCTTGCATGAGTAAAGTGATTCAGTGTCTCAAACAGTAAAGACAATGCATAATTGTTCTTTACTGTTATTTCATTGAGATCATGATAGTTTATGCATAAATGAAGACTTTCGTTCAACTTCTTTACAAACAACACAGATGCTTTTGCAGAATTACTTAATAAACAAATTCATTTCTTCTTTAACGCGTTGTTTAAATAATTTCATATCACAGCGAGCTCATCTTGTGTTATTTTATAAATAGACTTGATGTAAGATATTTTGCTCTTCATCAAATCAATGAAATGTTTCATCTGATCATATGTATTCAAACTATTAGAAAGAATCTCAGAAAATACTTTCTTAAGATCTTGAATAGCAGAGAATATCTCTGATTCTTTCGCTTGAAGTGCATTGCATCTTGCAGTCTGATGATCTGCGTTCTGCAATAAGTCATTTATAAATAGCAGTTGATAGAACAGAGCTACATAAGTCTCTTTTCTTCTTTTAGCTGCAAGCATTATCAGTTCAACAAATTTCAATATCTTGCACAGATTAACTCATATTTGCTTTGCATGCTGAGTGCTGTTTTCTCAATATAATCAGCGATGCTTATGTCAGCGAATATTCAGATCAATCTCATTTAATCACAAGTAATCAAGAATCATATCATATTCTTGCATGTTCACAGCATGAAACTCAATGTTTCAGCTTTTGCAAACTTTCTCATGATTAATCAACTCAATATTGATCTAATGCATATCATAGCAGAAAATTTAATGATCATTAATCATCTAAATCTGTTTCAGAATTGCATGATTCTTCGATAATTCATGCTCTTTTACTCATGATTGCAATATAAAGTTTTGCTCGATTTCAGAGTCAATAAGACAGTGAGCTTCGCGCACTTTCTCAGAGACATTTGTCAGTACTGATATCATCAATGCACATGATAATCATCTTTTCATAGTTATATTTAATGATTCAATGATGAACATCAGACTTTCTCTTTTTTCGCTTCTTCATCATGATTGTAAATCTCTTGTCTGAATGTGTAGTTAAGACACATTAAATCATTAATTTTGTGTCTCAGCTTCTTACATGATCAGTATGTAAAATTAAATGAAGCAGCATTTTATTTAAACTCATTAAACTTGAGTATTACATTGTCTTTAAACTGCGTGCTTAAAGCAGAAAACTTCAAATTTTCTGTTGCAGCAACAAACTTCATCTTCTCATGCAAGAATTGAAAATTCTTCTGAGATGTTGCACTTTCACTTTGCTGCAAATGTAACTTCAACAATGCATCAATGTCTTGTAGATGCAAGTCAATGTTTATAAAATGCTTTAGCAAATTGACATAATTGATAAAGATGTATGAAATGTGAAGAAACTTGTTCATGATGATTTTATTAATCTTCATTTGCAAGTACATCATGCAAGTCTTGTTGAATATATGATAGTTCAGATCTGCATACAGTCTGATGAAATACTGTTTGAAATTTGCGATGCTTTGATTGACTCGCTGCTTTGCAGCTTCAAATCAACATTCTGTTTGAAAGTTGCAAATTTCAGAATTACTAAGTTTAGCATGCAAGTATTTAATGTAATACTTTCAGTTAAGTTTCTTATCATGATTATGCATGCTCATCACATGATCTCATCATTGATTACAAGACTTCTCTGATAAGTATGATGCAGATCATTGCAGTTTCTCTTGTTTTGTGATGAAATTAGATGATGTTGCAACTATGAAGTCTTTGTAGTCTTGCAGTCAAAACATCAAGAAGTTGTAGTTCATGATGCTTTGCTCTTTAAACTCGTAAGATCAATTAGCACGCTTACGTGCATTGCTTCAATAATAATCATCATTATGTTGATATTGATGATCAAAGATTAATCGAGTTTCTCACTTAAGTTTCAATATGCAAAGTTGCAAGACAAGCAGTACATTCTGTGTCTTCAGATTCTTTAACTGCTTGCATACTTTGCTTATCAATTATCAAGAAATATGATTTGTCTGTTTATTAAATTCTTACGACTTAAACTTCTCATCTGCATATTCAAATGCATGATTCTCAGATCTATTTTGATGAGATGATGAATTCTCAGTATGAAAGAAGTTATTACTTCTTTCAATCATGTAACTTCTGATGAGTCGTTGCATATTTGACATTTCTTACTGAACAGCTTCATGTGAATGAAGCAATTAAAACTGTGAGATGACGAGATTTCTTTACGTGAAACTGCATAGTAGAAGATAATAAGATAGCACTTTATTGATGATAGAACTAATTGCTAAGAAACGAAAATAAAAGCTTGCAGAGTTTTCATCTTTTGTCAAGTCATTATCTTTATTCACTCGTTAATCTCTTCAATCTAATCTCGCGAGCTAGTCTTGCAAACATGCATCATTTATAGTTGATGAGATGCATTCTCACAGTAAACTTTTATTCATGACATTATAATAATCTTTAATTAGATTCAAAAGCTTGCTGTTTATATAAATGCAAGTTTTCAGAGAATAAAGAACTTTCACAAGACTCAACATAATTTCAAACTTTATCTCAAGATGATACAAAATGTTAAAACTCACTAAAATTTCATCTGTTTTATGCTTTTGAAAGCACTTCGTCTTCAAGACTTCATCAAGAGTTATATTTCTACTCATGAAAACGAAAATATAACTCTTCAAAAGCTATTTCTCAATAGTGAAGAATGAAAACATGTTTAATATTGTTAGGGGCCAGCATAGAGCGAGTCATATGGGTGTAATGTAACGAGTATATAAATGCTAAGGAAGGAAAGTATCTAGAAGGGAAGAGCCGGCTATCTATATGACTCAGGAGAACATAAGCTAACCCTGAATAGGGTTGGCCTCGGAACAACCCTATAGCCTAGCGGCGAGCGGCCGGCGATAGTCATCAACATAGCCACCAACATAGCTACCAACATAGGTGCGTAGCTAGGATCGTAACATGAATGACGAAGATGAATTCAATCATTCTGATTTCAAGTCAGATTCTGATTCAAAAACTAACTCTCTCTTCAAAAGTTATTGAAGAGATAGAAGTCATATTTTTGTGCAATTTAAACAAAATTCTTTCGAAAAAGAACTACTTTGAAGAGTCGTTTCTGATCAAGACATCACTCATCGCTCAGAACAAAACTTTTTCTCTGCGTTCTCTGATAAACAGTGATTTCGTCGTCTATACATTAATATATATCAATCTAGCTGACAAGATCTGTCTGAAACTCAACTTGCAATCTATTTCGCTAATCAAGAAGAAACTTATATGAGAATATGACAAAAAGCTATTTCAGAAGATTATAACTCATAAGATTCTATCTAATCTGATCATTGAAGATCATATCAATGCTGATAGCTGACATTGAACATCATGATGTCATATTGAGCAAATTCTGAATGAACAAAAAATGAAATATTATTGAACATTCATTATGATACTATCGTATTCAATGATTAATTAAATACTTCTATTTCAATGTTTTTGATTTCTTTAAATTCAAAACATTCAAGTTGATCATGATCAACTTCAATCTCTTCTGCAGTTCACAGCAAATTACTCAAGATGCTCAAGCACTCAGCTTTTATCGTTCAGAAAGAATCGTTTTCAATTCACAGCATAGACGTGATCTCTTTTCAGACTCTGTTAAATTGTTTCAAGAAGAACAAAACTGAGATTTTTGCTATGTTCATTGAAAACATTGATAGAGAAATCATCTACAATACTCAATGCAAGTTAAATGTTCTAAACATCTTCTTAATCAATGAAACGACTCAGAATCTAGAAGATATTAAAGTCAAGTTATTATCGAAATATCAGAACTTTCTAGATGTCTTTGATCGAGCTCAAGCAGACAAACTATCGTCTCATCATTTATATGATCATAAGATAGAGCTTACTAGTGATTTGACGTCATTTCGCTGTCGAGCATATCAAATGTCTTTCTACAAGCTTCAGAAAGTAAAGAAATATCTGAACGAGAATCTTTTCAAAGAATTTATAATCTCTAGCAAAGCTTCGTATTTCTCACTCGTTCTGTTCACTTTAAAGGCAAATGAAGATTTACGATTCTATATTGACTATCGAAAGCTCAATGCTATTATCAAGAAAAATCGCTATTCTCTACTTCTGATAGATGAGATGATTGACAAAATAGTTGATTGCAAACATCTGACTCAACTGAATATCATTTCAACGTTCAACAAACTATGAATGCATCTCAATAGTGAAGACTACACTATCTTTATTATCGCTTTAAAAGCATACAAATCAAAGATTCTACTCTTTGAATTTATCAATGATTCTGTCTCGTTTCAGCAGTATATGAATGATGTTTTATGAGACTTTCTAAATAACTTTTGTCAAGTCTATCTAGACGACATTTTGATCTACAGCAAAACTCAACAAAAACATAAACAACATGTCAAAATGATATTGAATCGCTTATGAGAAGCTGATCTACAGATGAATATTTGAAAGTGCGAATTCAATGTAGAAGAAATCATCTTCTTAGAAGTCATAGTATCAGAACAAGATCTTCGTATGAATTTTATCAAAGTGAAAGTCATAGTTAACTGAACTACGTTGATCAATCTAAAAGAAGTTCAGAACTTTGTGAGATTTGTTAACTTCTATCATTGTTTCATTAAGAACTTCTTGAAGCTAGTCAAATCGTTCATTCAGCTGACGAGAAAAAACACATCTTTTGTTTGAAACGAAGTTTGTGTTCAAGCTTTTGATGATTTAAAGAAACAAGTCAGCTCAATCTCAGTTCTACAACATTTTGATTCAAAACAATAGACTATTCTAGAAATCAATGCATCTGACTACGTCAAAGATGAAATTCTATCACAGTATGATGATGAGAAAGTTCTTCACTTGATAACTTTCTACAGCAAGAGCATGATTCTCGCTGAATGAAATTATCACATCTATGACAAGAAATTGCTAGTTATTATTTGATGTTTCAAACATTGAAGACTCAAGCTTGAATGCACTGAAATACTCATTCAAATATTCATCAATTATCAGACTTTCAAGATCTTCATGAAAAATAAACAGTTAACTCGACGTTAAGTCAATTATCTAGACATTCTATTCAAGTTCAACTTTCAGATTATATTTCAATCAGGCAAAATAAACACTAAAGTCAATGCTTTAATCAGAATGTCTTTGATCAATGTTTTTGAATCAACTCAGCATACTGAAGATCGCTATCAGATCATTCTTAGACTGGTCGCGTCAAGTTGAGTCATCGAGCTCAAGTCGAGTTCTCAACTCGTCAAGACTTGATTCAAGTCAGAATTTTGAAATCGAGTATTCAGATCGAGTCACAATGTTTGAACTGAGTATTCGAGTCGAGTTAGAGTGTTGAAACCGAGTATTGACTTGAATTTTCGACTCGACCCGTCAAGACATGAAGATAGATAGATAGTTGTAGATAGCTTGTTTATTCTTCATGACTCTCTATCAAATAGCCTTCATGTTTTTCCGTCATGACTTTCTAACATGACTTTCTATCATGACTCTTCTTCATGACTTCTTATCAAATAGTCTTCATGTTTTCTCGTCATGACTCTTTATCATGACTTTGTATCATAACTTTTCTTCATGACTTCTCTTCATGACTTCTCTTCATGACTTTCCTTCATGACTTTCTATCAAACGATCTTCATGTTTTCTCTTCATGACTTTCTAGTATCAAATGATCTTCTTGTTTTTTGTCATGACTCTCTATCAAAAAGGTAATGCAAAAAGATAATGCAAAAGCAAAAAACCGGAAAAATTTCTATATTTAATTCTCTTGACGTCATATTCGATTGCTTAACGAGTTGAGTCGAGAACTCAAATTCTGACTCGACTCGAGATCAATACTAGGTCGAGTCATGAGATTGAAGTCGAGTATTTGAGTCGAGTCACAAGATTGATATTGAGTACTCGAGCGAGTCAGAAAGTAGGTATGAAAACTTGACTTGACGATCAGTTTAATCATTCTGACATTTGATAGAGTAAATATTCTAGCTATTGAATCTGAAGTTGATCTCTATCAGCGAGTAAAAGATGTCAACAAGACGAATGAGCTTTGCAATAAGTATAAACAAGCTATAAGCGAAAACAAGCTCAAGCTACATAGCACTGAATTGAAGCACTGCAAGATCGTTGATGACGTTCTGTTCAGAAAAGATCTACTGTGAGTTTCTAAGAATATGCATACGAAATTGCTGAAGAAAATTCATGATCAGTCTTTCATTTCTCACTCTGACAATCGAAGAACTATTGATTTAGTTCAATGTTTCTACTATTGATCAGATCATTGAGCAATGATTAGATGTTACATTTGAAACTGTCATGTCTGTCAACGAAGTAAGGCATCTAGAAATAGTATCAATGAACTTCTTCATTCTCTTTCGATTTCATAGAAACGCTGAAAGAATATAGCTATAAACTTCATTACTGAGCTACTTCTATCAGAAGAATACAACATCATTTGCATAATTATATGTTGTTTCATCAAGAAACGTCACTATGTTTTCTATCATTGAAAAGATGATGACATCTCAGTTGAAGAAACGGTATGAATCATGTTATGAAACGTCTATCAACTTCATGATCTATTCAGTTCTATTGTTTCAAATAGAGACTCTCAATTCATATCAATCATGTAACAAAGTCTTTGTAGATGACTAAGAATTACAGCTAGTTTATCAACAGTTTATCATTCTGAAATCAATGATCATTCAGAGCGAGTCAATCAAAAGATTAAACGCGAACTAAGAATCTATTACAGTTACATGCAGAACGACTGAGCAAAATGACTTTCAATGATTGAATTCAGCGAAAATTCTAATATCTTCTTGATCATCTCAATGATCTTATTTTACTTCAATAAGAGATTTCATTCTTGAATAAGTTTCAATTCAGATACAACTGACTATGAAACAATTCGTGAACGTCTTAAAGCTAGAAAAGTCGATGATATTATCATTCAAATGAAAGAACTTCTTATCTTTGATCATCAGCAATTGAAAAAGATGAAGCAGATCATTGAAGCTCAAATCAATAAACATAAACGAAACATCATCTATGAAGTAGATAACTGAGTATGATTATTCTTCAGAAACATCAAAACAACAAGATCATGCAAAGATTTGAAAGACAAACAGCTAGAATTCTATCAAATCACTATCAAAGTTAAGATCTTCTATCATTTTCATCTATTGATAAGCATGAAGCAGCTGCATTCAATGTTCAGTTCAAAGCTATTATATTCTTATTTTGATGAACTTTTATCAGAACAGCATTCAGAATCATTTAAATCTCTCACTATTGAAGATGATGAGCATTGAAAGATAAATGACATTTTGAACTTCAGATGCTATTGAGATCAAATACAATACAAGATCAAATGAACAGAACTAGATTGAGATGATGAATGATATTATATCAATAAAGAGAAATTCAAAGACTTTGAAAAGATCTTGATCGAATTTCATAAGCTTTACTTAAACAAATCACGCTAGCGCTAATTTGAAATGATGCTATATCAATTAATCAATCAGAATTTTGCAAATCTAAGTCTGTGAAATCATGATTGATCAATTAAGCGAAAAGAGAACAACATTCATGCAAACATGAATTTTCAAAGAAAAGAGTAATGTTACAAATGTGTCAAAGGTCAAATTCTAATCAATTTACAGTGAATGCTAGCGAGTTCACTGCGTATTGATTAGAACTAGTCAATGATTTAGTCAAGATTTGACTCAAATCTGATCTAGATCTGATCAAGATCTGGCTCAGCATCTGTTTCATTCTCTAGCATCTTTTATTTCGTTTCTATTATCTTTTAAACAAACACACTTCTTTGTGTTACGAGTAGTTAACAGATATCTATGACAAACACATTTCTTTGTGTCAACGAAACATCTTTTGAATCAACATCTTTCTTATGTTTCAACACGTTCTCTTTGAAACTAGCATTGAATCTGAGTAACTACTATATAAAGCATGTTCTTCTTTTCTTTTTACCTTCTTTCTTCTGTATTCTTAAAGTCTTAATCATAGTTATTTCTATCGATCAAACATACTAGTCACGCTCGCTCTCTGATTAGTTTCTAGACACAGTCTCAACACAAAAGAACTCAGCTTTGAGTAAACTATTTGAACAGTAAAGACAGCAAAGTAAGTAAAATAAAAGATAATCAAAGCTGTAGAATAGTCATACTTTGAAGAGTTTATGAAAGTCATAATTATTAATCTGCATTAGCACAAGCTGCAACGATTAAGTATTTGCATTAATAAATACAATTCTAGTCATATCAGCTACAAAAAAAGATTCAGAAAGCAGAAGACTTTTCTTATTCACAGAATTCTCAATTCGCTTAAGATGTCTTCTTTGCATGCTGACATGAATATATCTGAGTTGTCAATATGTTACGCTGTTACTTTCAAGCGCGATTGATCATCATATCTAAATGTAATTCATATGCGTCAATGTTTAGTATGTACAAACATATATTTCATCATCATTCAAGTTGAAAACCTTTTGTGCAAGTCTTCAAGCTCAGTAGTCTCATAAAATGATGTCATCATGACTTGATTAATCTTAAATGACTCTTTTGTTTCATTTCAATATTCGCTTCAAATGTTTGAGATTTGATTGACTTGAGATTCATCAATCTCTTCATCTTGACTGTCATTGCAAATCTTCTTTCTTTGTTGCTCTTTCTCATCTTTAGTTGATATATTGATCACTTAATTAACGCTCTCTTTCTTTGCATGATTTATGTTTAATTTAGTCTTTGTTTTAAATGTTTGACATTTATCTGTAGTATCATTTTGAATCTTTTTCCTTTTTCTTTTCAACTCATCTTTCATAAGAAACTTTTCTTTGAATTCTCTTAATCTTTTTCTTGCATGCTTGCTTCTACTTTCATGCATGTATGACTTGTGAATTTTGAGCGTATATTGAAGTTGTTCTCTTGCAGCACGTCGTTTCAAAATTCGATGAAATTGTTTAACGTTAACATAAAGAAATAATTTCTCAATATAATTTAAAGTGATCTTTAGATACAAAGATTGAGTTCAAAGAGTTCTTGAGATTGAAAGAGATGAAAACTGAGATATTTGATGAGAAGATGAAAGCTGAGATAGAGAAAGCTGAGAGTCTTGAGTTGAGTAAGTATTTAGAAGTTGCTCTCATTACGCGTTATTGATGTATGCATAACTAAATTCATGATCATCGTACATTTGAAAGAAACAAGTTGATGTGTGATTTAAAGACTGAGATGATGTTTCATGTTCTGACTTGATAAAATGCGTTGACTCTGCGTGATAACTGAAAACTTATCGTTCGTTCTCAAATTGAGCATATAAATCTTCAACAAATAAAAGCTTACTCATTTTACTTGTAATATGTGCTCAGAAAAGATCTTGATGACTGAATTGATAGAAGATTTGAAGAAAGCAGCAAGAAGATGCAGTTAGCTTTTGCGAATAAAATGAACAAAGATGTTCTCTGTTATATATGCGTTCAACAACAGATAAATCTTTGCTGAACGCGATGCATCAAGATCATTTCTTGTTGCATCATTCAAGCTATTATAGATCTGAGATGATCATCGCAACATGTGAGAATGATGCAAGGCACAATGACTAAAGATTGAGCAATTCACTGTGATGAGCAAGATGATAATTGCATGACATTACTGAGAAAGAGTCATAAATCATCTTCAGTAGTTTCAATCTTACGTCAAGATAACTTGTCACGCTCTACAATTATCTTCAGTGACTCATAGCAATTTGAGTCGTTTACAAAACAATATATGCGTTGCAGTGCACTTCTCTGCTACGCGAATTTCGAGTGCAAACGTTGTGACATTGATACTTAGACTTTCAGACGTTTTATTGCAGACTTTTCTATCATCAACAAACTGACTTTAGCGAGCTATGAAGACTTACGTCACTCTATTCTGCAATTGTGTACTCTATCATATCTTGCTTTTATTCATAGCGATGTCAACAGAGAAGATTATACTACATCTCACTCAGAAGTCATTAAACGTAAATGACAAAGATATCTTGACAGAGTTGATGAATTTAGTCTTCAAGATTAATTTTGTTGATCAAAACAACAAAACTTTCAATGTTTATGCAAATTATGAACGTTTTAACAAGTGAAAGCTGCTGAAAGAGATGAAATTAATCAAGATGATTGAATATAGTCTTTCTATAATAAGAAATTCAGCTGATACTCAACTGCTTAGCATTCGTTTAATCAATGATCAATAGTACGAATATCAGACTTTATATCTTCATCATTCTATAATATAAAAGATTCTGCTCATATTTGCTCAATAAGAATTATAGAAGAAAGCTTAATCATTTCAGAATGTCAGTTGAAGATTGAAGAGTGAACATATATAAATAAGAGAGTTGTTGTTTCATTGACTTAAATTTTCTGTTTCTTTTAAAGTAAAGAGAGAATTAGAAATTAACAGAATAGAAAAATGTCAAAGAGTCATTCATGAAAGATTTCAGGAAATTTGTCTTGATAAAATCGAAGAAGATGAAAGAGTTTCAGAAAGTGATTTCAATGAGATTGAAGAAGATGAAAGAATCTCAGAAGATGATGTTAATGAGATTGAAGAATGTGAAAGAATTATTCACAAAGAGTTTCAAGATGAAAGAATCATGCACGTTCAATTCTTTGTTGTTGTTTTAGTTATAAGAAACGTTTTTTTCGTCTTGAGACTTAACTTACTGATTTCAAAATCATGCAGCTGCTTTGTTTTTATAACATCAATGAATAAAGATTCAAAAGACACATGCTGAAAGAGCTTGACTGTAAATAACAAATTGTGTTTTGTATTTCTTTGTTAATTCTCTGCTTTGATAAGCACAACTTTGAGATAGAAGAAGTCATCATCTACGATAAGAAGTAATATTTGCTGCGTGTGATAGAAAATTCATCAACGAGACTCTACTCATCGCTTATTTATTAGCTAAGTGTTAAGCTTTTCAGATATGAGAACATATCATTGAACTGATCATTACTGAATGCTGATGTCAAGCAATAAGAATGTCATGATTCATTAATCATTATTAAATTATCAGCTTCGATGTTGACTTGATCTGAATGCTCTTGATCTAGATAAATTTCTTGAGCATGAGTTGAAAGACTTGTGCATGACGTAGCATTACTGATTATTAAGTTGTTGCTGATTAATGAATTAATCTTCTCATTATCTGTTAAGTTCTCGTTTGCGATAGATTTCTTGTGATCAGAGTCAATGAAGTTAATATGCAGTCTGTTAACATCTAAATAATTTGAAAGTTCTATTGATATGCTGTTCAGTTCTACGTGAAGACTTTTTCTGAATGACTTACAATCAAAAGTCTAAATCTGATCATGAGTCAGCTACTCTCAATTCACATATTGAAACAATTATATCATAAGATTGCTTCAACATTTGAAAAGCTCATTGTAAATTCAGTCATAAACAATCAGTTTGTTCAAGATGATTTGAGCATTGAGAAAATCAAGATTATGAAAGTATCTGTTAACTTCAGAAAACTTTTCATTTTGAAAGTGAATCAAGATTGAGACGTTATCTTCATTAAGTCTTTGTTTTCATTTAACAAAAACAAAATTTATTAGTTATTGCAAGCTCACAGATTTAAGACATTATTATTGAGTTTCAGTAAATCATCTGAATCAGACTTTGTCAATAGAAACAGATAATATTAACTATGCATCTTATCACTCTTTAAAGCTTTGACAGTCATAAAAAAATCTCAAGCGATGCGTTTGTATGTAACAGTTGTTTTCTTTTATCTCTGTTTTAATGTTATATTTTTAAGTAATGCAATAATTTCATCAATGTCATGACGCAGAAAGAGAAAAATGAATCAATTGACATAATCATACTTTCTACTGCCTTGTTTTATCTTTCTGTGATTCTCATGCAATCAATAAGTTCGTGATATATGTTCTATCTTTGATTGCTTAAATATGTTCAACTTGGTTGATCAAAGCTGTTTGTATGATGAGCGAGAAATGATTAGCTTTTAAACAAAGTTACAAGCAGTCTTGATTAAGAGTTGCACTCGAATTGCATCATTGATCTTGAGTTCACTCATGAAGTAAAGAAGAGCGAAGTTGTTGAAAGATGACTGAACTGAAAGAGAGAGCAGAAAAAAGTTGAATAAATTTCGCGAAGATGTAAATTTTCTAATTGAATGTGATCTGATTTTAAAGACTGTTGAACTTTAATTGATCAAGTATTAACTTGAGAGTAACGAACTTGAGAAGAAAGATGATTGTAAAGCACTAAATGAATGATTCATTGACTGAAAAAGCTTTTGTTGATTTGTAGAAAAGCTTTAAGCAAGAAATTTCTTGAAGCATGATAATAGTTGTTGAATCTTTGTCAGAGTACATCATTTTAATTACAACTGAACTTGTCTTTGATTGCAGAACAAAGAAGAAAGATCAATTTTCTAGAGTCAAAATTAAAACTTTCTCAAAGTTATCAACTATCATGTTCATTGTTTGAGTTCAGATTAAGAGAAAGATACAGAAAAATAAGACTTAAGAAGTAAAATGTATTGTCATTTTTTCAGATCAATAAGTTATGTTGAAATGAGTTTGACATTGATCAGCGATGAAACTCATCTGTACATAATGCTGACTATGAATCTACTGTTTAGCTACAGTAAAGTTTAAAGATTATCAAAAGTTTGAATAATATTAAGATGCTGCATGATAATGAAGCGCTGTGCATTGATTGCATGCAGAGTTTTCGCGATCGCGCAAACTTCAATAATCTCAATGCGCATGTTACAAGCAATTTGCATGCAGATGAGAAAGTCAAATAGAACGCAGAACTACGAGAGAAATTTCTTATGAAAATCATTCAATTCAGTATTTCATTATCATGATGACAAGAACTGAGACAGAACACTTTTGTGTTTGATCTGTTAAAAGTGATTAGCAAAAAGAACTTGAATCACAAACATTCTTTAAATTTACATGCTAACTACGTATAAATCTTGTTAAGACTGCGTGTCTGATATTACAACATAAGCAACTCACGAGTTTCATTAAATTCAACATGAGCAAACTTAAGAATCTCATTAATATCATTTAACAAACGTTCAAATACAGACATTTTATACATAAATGATACATTGATGAGAAGACTTCATTAAAAGAAGAGAAACACAAGCGAATTAATAAAGAATTGATTGAACTACGCTGTTTGATTAAAAGTGTAGCAGATGAACATCTCTGCAAGACATGATCAATCTGCATGAGAAAAATCTTTACAGATAACATGAAACAGATGAGTTGCATGCTTTACAAGCGAAGCGAGCGTCTGCGAAGCATAATATACAATGATAACAACTGTCAATCTTGAGAATCTCACTTCTTCACTGAGTTCTGACTCTCAAATGTCTTGATGATAGAATTGATTTCTAGTTAAAAACGTTGTCTGTATAGCTTGAGAGAACAGTAGCGTGCGTTGATGTGATTAAAGAAGAAATCAACTGTGATATGCATGTGTATTGCTGACGAAACGTCTGCAACTCATGCTTAAGAAGTAAACTGTCAAAATCTGAGCAGTGAAAGATCTTGTTCATCTTAAACTGTGAATCTGCTGCAAGAAAAACTCTCTGAGTAATTTTTTGAATCTAAAAAAAATCAGCATAGAGATCATGTCTTATGTATGTTGCATGCAACGTATGCAACATATTTTCAATAAACATGTTGATAGATCAAAGAAATTTAATTATGTCACTTCGTAAGCTGAGTAGCGATGACATCTTTCTTCACGCAGTTAGCTCAGATGCTCAAGCAAATCTGGAAAAAACTCAAACATGAGCAAAAGAAATCACAAGCTCAACATGCATAACATGTTGAATCTTTGCAATGCTGACACATGAAGTACACACTACAATAGACATGAGCAATCAGAAAAAAATCTTTGAAAGATTGATGAAAGATAACACAAAACTTCATGAAGATTTGAAAATTTTAAGAATAGTCTGACTCAAGAAGATAGTAAAAAGCGAAAAGATTCATTCATTGCTCATTGTAAAGATCATAATCAAAGCGATGATAAATCAATTAATGAACATGAGCATGCTGAACTTGTATCAAGAATGTGCATGCAAGCTATTTGAAAAGAACTGTTGCATTACACAGTGCTTCAGATGTCATGAATTTGATCACATGATTAAGTTCTGCAAAAAGAATCAACGTTGCGAAAAGTGCGCAGACAAGCATCACATCAAGAAGTGCGTGATGTCTTCAAATAAAAGACGTTGCATCAACTGCAATGAAAATCACGAACTCTGAAGATGCATCTGTCTTAAGTGACAACAGCAGATGAAACAAGCATTCAAAATCTATAGAAACAGATCATTCAGATACTCTGAGATGTTTAAATATAATTACGCACTCTTCTCACTATCTCTGAACTCTTTAGATTCAATGAACTCTTCAGATTTAATGAATTCTTTCAATTCAACAAATTTCTTAAACTCAGTAACAATCATGTTGAAAATATGCAGTTGAGTCGCTGACAAATCGACTTGACAGATAGTAGAAATCAAGAAGAGATGAGTCAATCTTTTCTCATATGTGAATAGTGACTCAGATGAGATGACATCTAAGCAGATTCAGAAACATTCAATCAGAAAGTGAGAAAGACTCTCGATAATTGAAAGCATACAAAGAGTCTTCTCATTGCAGAGTCAACAACAGCTATGAATAACTTTATGATAAAACAATCTTTTCTACAAATTCTACAGTACAACATCAGAAAGTCATTAAAAATTCAAGAATTATTTCTAATTAACAAAGAAGTTCGCGAATTCAACATAGTAGCTATACAGAAGCAAGATCATAACAACAACGACTCACAATCATTTAACTCAGCACACAACTTCTTTCATCTAGTGAAAAACTCGTCATCTCAATCAAGAACATGCATATACATTAATAAATATTTAAGACTCAATCAATGAATAGTAGAAACAGCTGAATCAGACATTTGCTCAATCAGAATATTAACTCGCAACGCAGATGACGAAACGCAGACGCTAAGACTTCTAAACGTCTACAATTCATGCTCATTGTTTATTACATTCACAAAGAAATCTTCAATTATTTCTCATTTGAATGAACTATTCAAGAATGACTGCAAACAACTGCTCATAGAAAATTTCAATTTACATCATTCTAACTGAGAAAAACGAAGATGCTTCACTCGTTATATGATGACTAATACTCTACTAAATATCATTACAAACGTAAGACTGAAATTATTGCTGAAATTAGACATTATTACTCATGAAGCTCACAATCAATTTACGACAATTGATTTAGTCTTTAGCAACGAGAAAATACAGTTCATGACACGCAAGTTCGAGATACGAATCAATCTGCATCAGAGATTGAATCATCTTTCAATCATCACAAAGCTATGTTTACAAACAATCTCAGTGCAACTCTCAACTCAATGACTTTGAAAGAAAATGAATACAGAAGCATTAAGTGCTTATCTGCAAATACATCTATCTTTGAATCGCTTTCTAGATGACAAGACTATGATGAATGACAGAGTGTGCAAAATTATCAGAGTGCTACAGAAGATCATTGAGAAATTTACTCTTTTGACAAAGTTATCAAATTGAGTAAAAAACTTTTGAAATCAAAGCTGCTTCAAAGTAGTAATGAAATCAAAATGACTGTGAATCATATGAAAAACGTAAGAAACATTAGAAGCATGAAATGAATATCTGAAGCACAACAATCATAAAAACAAGATCATTCAACAAATGAAATGTGCACACTTCAGATCACAAATGCATGAGCTGAGTGAAGCATTCAAATCAATATGATGCTTTGCAAAATGAGCTAGAATCAAAAGTCAGCTATTTAAAAAGCTTTCTCAGTTTTGTCATTAAAGCAAAGTGACATCGATCATATGACAATGACGTTCAAGAAAAAAATCAAGATACTGCGAGAAAAGTTCTTTCTCTCATCTTCTTAAGCGAATGTCAACAACATTGCAAAGTCATTCATATCTTTGATAGTCTCATTCAGTTCACGCATCACAAAAGATGAAGTGAAGCAGACAATTAAATGAGTAAAAGCAAACAAAGCATCAGATGCTTCAGATATTTCAAACAGAGTGCTTCAAGCGAGTCTTGCAGAACTGATCTCAGTACTGACGAGTTTATTCAACGTATGCGTGATACACAAGTATCATTCAAAGCAGTTCAAAAAGACTCAGACAATAGTACTATGCAAATCAAAGAAAAGCAACTATATCAATCTGAAAATGTATTGACTCATTACTCTGCTTGATATTATGAGCAAAGCTTTGAAGTCAATCATGATCAAAAGATTGAGTGATATAATCAAGACTCATCACATGCTATTTAATGCTCAAATGAGAGCAAGATGTAAGCATTTCATGATCTTGACATTAAATTTACTGATAGATTAAGTTCACATAGTATAAGATTGCAAAATCAAATACGTAATGTTCATGCTAAGTTTAAACGTCGTTGAAGCATTTAATTAAGTCTCACACATCAGACTTCTGCATACGCTGAAGATGAAAAGAATGTCAAGCTACATAATTGAATGAACATGCAGCTTTCTAGAAGATCAAGAAACTTCGCTAATATTCGATGAATAAATGAGCGCTATGCGCGAGATAAACGCATACATTTCTCAAAGATTTTTCATTTCATCTATTCTCTTTCTATTCTTCAACGCAAGTTTAATTGAAAAATGCAAAGCATTGAAAATCAAAGTTGAAGTGCTTGACTTCATAAATGACATTAACATTCTAGTCTACAACAAATTCATTGAAGAAATTTGCAGAATGCTGAGTAAAGCACATGATGCATGCGCGAAATGAGTTTGCACTCATGATGCAATGTTCGCATCAGAAAAGTATGAACTTACGCATTTCATTAAAAAATCGAAGAGATTTGACATGATGATTAGCATACAGATAGAAAGCTCAGTCATTAAGTTAAAATCAAACGTGTGAGTTCTAAAGATTCAACTGAATATGAAACTATGATGAGACGCGCATCTTTGATAAATAGAAGTGAGTCACATCACAAGAATGCTGACACTTAGTTATCTTGAAGTCTTCACATAAGAAGCAATCTTCACAAAGACGAGACAAGTATACTCAGCAATAATAAGATCAGAAATAGCATTCAAAGCATCAGTTTGACATCAGCATGACAAAGAAAAAGAACTGTTGAGCAAAGAATGCAAACTAGAAACACTTCAGAATCAGACTCTGCATCACGTAGCAGAAGTGTTTAAAAGAGTAAGCATTGAAACTCTGAAGGCAGAAATGTACATAGGCTCGCTACATGTTTATCTGAACATGCTACAAGACAAGATCACGCTACGCAGTTGAATTAATGATTGAATGCAGAAAATTGAACAAGCATGCAAATTAATACACGCTCATCTAATGAAAGTTAATCACGTCATTTCTTACTTACTCATCATCAAGAAAATAGTACTTCTGAATGTCTTCATTGAAGAAGATGCAAAGATACAGTTAAGATGCAAATGATGCATCTTCTTCTTCACAATAATTTTAACAAGTGATAGCATCGCAATAGCGCAGTATCACAAAGATCAATGAAATCAATGATGAGAAAAGTACAGAGAACATGTTGCAGATGTCAACATAATCTCAGCACAAAGATCACATTTGAGCAATAAAATAATAAAGATGTGTGATGATTTTCAGAAAGCAGAAAGCATTCTTGCAATGTACATCAGAATTGAACGCATAGATCTGAACATTTATCTGCACTTTAGAAATGTTTCAGACATAAATAGCTTACAATGTGACTGCGAATGAAGTCATCAGATGACGAAGCATGTACTCATGCACTGCTCAAACTGATTGCATCTGCAATCAAGAATGTTACAAGATGCTGACTTCTTAAATTATTGAATAATTATTGTTATCATGAAGAGTTTCAGAGCAGTAGCGAAGATGATGATGAAAATGAAGCTCTTGAAGCAATTTAAAGTGACTAGAACATTTGTTCTTTAACGTGTGATCAACGCGAACAAATTTGATACATAGTCTCAAAACTCACTGTTTTGACTGCGTGAAGCAGTCATATAGACTGCGAGTGATTTTCTACCTCAGAGAATTTTGTTCACTCGATACAAATAGCATAAAGTTTCTCATGAGTTGATCTAATTGATGTCACAAGAATGTATGAATTTATTATTATTATTATTATTATTATTATTATTATTATTATTATTATGAGTTTGACATTAAATTACAACGAAAGCTTGAAATCATCTCTCTTCTAGTTACACTAAAGCAACATTCATTCACACACTATTAATGCAAATTAAAATCATCTTTGACTGCTTTTATATGTTAACAGTGTGATGCACAAAGAAGAAAGACAATCACAACATCGTTGTATTAACGCTGTTAAAAATCGAATCTAATATAATATAAATCTTCAACGACTATGCACACAGTCTCATCATACTTCATCAGGAAAAATCTCGAGAAGTGAACAGTATGTTATATAAGTTCAGCTGCTACAAGACTGCAAAATCTTCAAACATGACAACTTTGTTGTCTTGCTTTATTTTCTTACTTATGCAGATTCATTTGTCTTATCTGCAGTATGTAACGACTCGCTCACAATAAAATAATCAATTTAGAAATTATTCTTTTGAGCATTTCATTGATAAGTCTTGTATCTGCAAACTTCATGCTCTGAAGCGCTTTAGTGCAGAAGCATGTGTCATCAGAAAACATTCTGACATGATTTGTAATTGAAACAATTGCTAGTAGTTTATTATTATTCTGATTTTTCTTGCTTTTCGCTCATTTAAAGAGTACAGATTTCTCAATGTGTTGAGTGTGATCTATTTTCATGATCTTTATCTTTTTAGCTGCATATGTATTGTTGCCTTGTTGAAGTTCAATTCAGAAGCAGTTATCTTTCTTGAAATTGATATATACTATCAGAACAATGTTTAACTCTTGATTATTAAAGTCAAGCAGTGAACAAATCTTCTGTCATGATCTTTCAACTTTTACAAGAGCATTGAGCGTTGCAACTATGAAATCTGAGTCTTTATCATTGAATGTAAGACAGCTGAGAATTTTAAATTCAAGATTACTGCTCATCAAGAAAGAGAATGATGTTCTTGTTAACAATTATGCATCAGCTCAAGACAATCTTAAATGCTTGTTCAATCTTCTTTTTTGTTTTAAGATCTTCTTCAACATGAAAGACTGAGTTGAACACAGCTTGATACACTTTAGTAACGTTGAGTCATCAGATTTTAATCACTGTTACTTCTGCGATGCGTGATTTAGCTTCTTCTCAGAGATTTTCGACTGAGCTAAATGAATGAAGCATGTCAATTGTCATCACAGACTTAATGATAAACTAGCTTATGCTCAATTGAACTTTGAACTCTATACATATCTGTGAAACAATTGACTGATCATCAATGCTGAGTATTGAAATTTAAAAGAAAATAACGAGAATCAATTGCAGACGACAAGAACAAATTCATCTCAATCTGAGTTTTTAGAAGAATCATTTAAAATATACATCAACACTTATTTAAATTCATGTTTACGTCATGATTGCAGATGACAAGATCAAGAAGCTTTTAATGACTAATAATAGCTTTCAATTACTTGCTGTCTTAATACAAGCTTCACAAAGTGATGCAGTTAAAGCAATTACGATAGTCTTTTGTTTAATCTTGCTATATTCTCTAAAAAATAATCTTATGCAGCTTTTTCAGACGAAAGTATCAACGTCTTGCATAGTCATTGAATATTTGAGAACTATTCAATCAAATATCTGATCGTATTTGAAGTCTTCGCATATGAAGAGATCACGAAAAATCTTACGTAAATATAAATATTTCGATTTGTCATCAACATCAAGAAAATTGACATGATGAAAATAAATCGCGAATTTCTTAGAAAGATTGTTGCAAAGATCTTTGATATTAATGATTTTCTTCATCTTTAAGATGAGCTTCTTCTTTTGCTTCTGCTTTCATCTTAATTCAGATCTTTAAATCTCATCTTCACATTCACAAGATAAGCATTCAAAAAAGCATGTTATATTTATTAATCTCATCATTTTCTTGAATGAGAATAACAAATTGCAGCATTGCTTATTTGTCAGTCTTCTGATAAATTCATGAATAAGTAAACAACTCAGAATTCTTGCTGATTTAATAACTTTCATCATCTTTGCTGACAGACTTTTCATCTCTTGCTGAAAAATCTGTCAGAACATTTTCTGTAAAGTTTCATGATTTTTGTATTGTCTTCAGCTATTATTTCAATGCAGTGTACTCAAAAAATCTTGCAACGTGTATAAATTCTGTTCAAATAAACAGATTGTTGCTTCAGCTCAGTTAATAACATTAATCAGCTGATCAGAGATTTATTAAATCATTGTTACAAGCGTATCAAGACTGATAAGACTGAACAAGACTGAAGCTCTAATTAATTCGCAGTGAACGCTAGCGAGTTTTCTGCGTAATAATTAAAGCTAATCAGCGAGCTAGTCAGGTTTGACTCAGATATGACTCAGATATGACTCAATCTCTTTTTCTTTCCCAACACTCTTTTCTTTCACCAACATCTTGTTCATCTACATCACATTCTTCTCATGTCACAAACACATTTCTTTTAAGTCTAACGCAGTCTTTGAACATTACATAAATAGAAGCTTTTGTATCAATCTTCTTCTGTATTCTTAATATTCAGTTATAGCTATCTTTAAAGATCAAGCACTATCGACTCTGATCTTCATTGATTGTATCATTTAGACATGATTCTGACATTATATTAAGAATTCGTTAATCATATGATACTGATCTCATTACTCATTCAACATACTCATTTAGACAGAATGAGTCTAAAGAAATTCATTTATCTGATGATCAATGACAATTGAAAGATAGAACAACACTAAAGAGTTGAATAGAATCAACGACGAGACTGTTTAAATTGCTAGACTACTTATCACTTATTAAGTATGCAAAGTTCACTCGATTATAAGAATCACGATAAAGAATCTTCGTGAATTGCTCAAGAATGAAATCGATTGATAGATTCAATGATAAAGAACCTTCGTTGTTTGCTAGAAAATCAATCAAATCAATCAACAAACAAATTTCATCTTCTTTGTTGAAGATTGAATCTCATCTCATACGTCTTTCTTCTTCAATCATCAAGCATCATCATTCGTTCGATTCTCTTTCAAACAAATCTCATTATGTCTAGTCATTCATCTATTGAAGAGTGTTTCGAAGAATTTCGAAATCATTTCTCTCAAATCTTTGATGCTGATTTCTTGAAATTACGAACGAAATCATCAAGTGCTGCATCATTCATTCATGAAGATGACGAATCATTCGCTGAAATGATAAAACTTCTCATGTTCTACGAAATTTGAAAGGCTCGAAGCCTAGCTTTTAATAAAGAAACAGATTGACTCTACGAGTTAAATAGACAACAAGAAGACGAAATCAAAGAATTGAAGACTAGACTTCAAGCTAAAGAAATCACTTCTTCTGATTTCATCTACTCTGAGCGTTCTAGATCTCAAAAAATACCTGATTCTTCGCTGTTTACTGATGAAAACAATTCTACTTAAGAGAACTGATACGAAGAAATTCAGAATAAACTAGAGATCAACATCAATCTCTTTCTTAATGAACGAGTCAAATTGAGCTATATACATTCTAGATTATTCGATGATGCAGCTGAGATCACTCAAGCTAGACGCGAACGTGACTGTATTAATCTTTATAAGATTGTCGACGATCTTTTGAAAGAGCTAGCTCAATTGTTCAATGATTCAAATAAGAAAGTCAACTTTCGTAGAAAATACTACAACTTAATTCAAGAATTCAAGAAATTCAATGAATTTTATACTCAGTTTCAACATCTATCTTTCTATCTAGACTATCACAAGAAGTAACTGATCATTGATCTGAAAGATAAAATACATCTCTGTCTTCGATTCGTTTGAATAGATCAATTAGTTTAATCTGATTCTCTAAAGAATATTCATTTCTATCTGATTCATTTGAATAATGATCAGCGAGTCATTCAAGAGATCAAGAACAAGATCAAACGCATTAATGATGTTTCAAAGACTATCTTTCATAAAGTGACTGTTATCACTCAGCAATCATTTAATCATTCAAAGTTTAATCATTTAAAGTCGTGTGACGCGGTTTTAACTAGCGTCAAAGAAACAGATCTTCTAGTTGAAACCTGTTTTATATGTCATAAATCAGATCATAACTCTAAAGAGTGCTTGAATCAACCTACTAAAATCAATGCAGTGAACAATGAATATAATTATTTTGATTTCAATTTCAATTCAAATTTCGATTCAAAAAACTAGTCATTTCTTCAAAAGTCATTGAAGAAATAAAAATTATATCTTTGTGCAAACTAGATGAAATTCTATCGAAAGAAAATTACTTTGAAAAGTCGTTTCTAATTAACGCTCATCTCATCTCTCAGAATCGATCTTTCAGCCTTCGTTCTCTAATAGACAGTGATTCAGTCATTTACATGATCATACATTCTAATCTAGTCGATAACGTATGTGAGAAACTGAAAATTCAATCTATATCACTGACAAAAGAGAAGCTAATAAAAAATTATGATGGAAAGATATTTAAGAAGATCATCACTCATAAAATTCTACTCAATCTCATCATTGAAAGTCATAAGAAATTAACTGTATCAATGCTGATAGCTGATATTGATCATCATGAAGTCATATTGAGTAAGCTTTGAATGAACAAAAACGAAATATTATTGAATATGCAAAACGACGTCATTGTTTTTTTGAATCAATTGAATACTTCTATTTCGGTTTTTTCGATTCTTCTCAATTCAAAGCACTCAAGTTAATTGCGATCAACTTTGTCTTCTTCAATCACTCAGACTAAGATCTTTATGATGCTCAAACAACTCATTCAAAAAGAGTCATTCTCGATTTGAAGCATAGATGCAGCTTCATTCAAAACACTGTTGAATCATTTAAAGAAGAACAAGATTAAAGTCTTTGCTCTATTCATAATGAACATCAATAGAAAAATCGCGTACAATACTCAGTGCGATTTGAACGCTCTAAACATCTCTTCAATCAATGAAACGACTCAGAATTTGAAAGATATTAAAGCGAAGCTGTCATCGAAATATCATGAGTTTCTAGATGTTTTTGATCAAGCTCAATTAAATAAACTACTCTTTCATCGCTTCTATGATCATAAAATCGAGCTCATCAGTGATTCAACGTTTTCTCGCTGTCAAGTCTATTGAATGTTTTCTGTCAAACTTCTGAAAGTAAAGAAGTACTTAAACGAGAATCTGTTGAAAAGATTCATCACTTCTAGCCAGATTTTCTATTTCTTTCCCGTTTTATTCGTTCTCAAAGCAAATGAAGATCTTTGATTCTGCGTGAACTATTGAAAGCTAAATGTCATTTTCAAAAGAAACAAATACTCTCTATCGTTGATAGACGAGATCATTGATAAAATAGTGAGTTGCAAGCATCTGACTAGATTGAACATCATATCAGCGTTCAACAAACTTCAAATGCATTTCAATAATGAGAATTACATCACTTTTATCACTGCTTTAAAAGCATATAAATACAAGATGCTATCATTCAAACTGACTAATGAATCGATCTTCTTTCAGCAATATATGAATGACATTCTATGAGACTTTCTGAACGACTTTTGTCAAGTCTATCTAGATGACATTCTTATTTATAGCAAAATGAGAAAGAAACATAAAGATCACATCAAACTAGTATTAAGTCAACTACGTGAAGCTGAACTGCAGATGAATATTTGAAAGTGCGATTTCAATGTAAAAGAGACTGTCTTTCTAGAAGTTATTGTATCAGAACTAGATTTTTGTATGAATCTCAGCAAAGTGACAGTCATAGTCAGCTGAATCACTTCGATCAATCTAAAAGAAATTCAGAGCTTCGTGAAATTTGTTAACTTCTATCATCGTTTTATTAAGAACTTCTCGAAGCTAGTTAAATCATTCATTCAACTGACTAGAAAGAACATATCTTTTGTTTGAAACAAGATCTGTGTTCAAGTCTTTGATAATCTAAAGAAACAAGTCAGCTCAATCTTAGTACTTCGTCACTTTGATCTCAAACGACAAGCTATTCTGAAGATTGATGCTTCAAACTATGTAAAAGATGAAATACTATCTCAGTATGATGACGAGAAAGTTCTTCATTCGATGATCTTCTACAGCAAAAGCATGATTCTCGCTGAAATCAATTATCACATCTATGACAAGAAATTGCTAGTCATTATTCAATGCTTCGAATACTGACGACTCAAGCTGAAATGCATTGAACTACTAATTCAGATGTTCATCGATCATCAGACTTTGAAGATCTTCATGAAAAACAAACAGTTGAGTTGATGACAAGTCAACTATCTGAACATTTTATCGAAGTTCAACTTTCAGATCATCTTTAGATCAGGTAAAATGAACACTAAAGTCAATGCTTTAATCAGAATGCTTTTAGTGAACGTCTTTGAATCAGCTCAGCATCTTGAAGATCATTTTCAGACTATTCTGATTCTTGATAGAGTCAATGTTCTATCTATTGAATTGAAAGCAAATCTCTATCAACAAGTACGAATGATCAATCAAACAGATGAGCTCTGCAGCGAATATAGACAAGCTATGAACGAAAACAAGATCAAATTTCATATCACTAAACTGAAGAACTGCGAAATCATTGATGACGTTCTATTTAGAAAAGATCTACTGTGAATCTCTGAGAACATGCACACGAAATTACTATAAGAAGTGCATGATCAATCTTCAATCTCTTGTCTCGACAATAAACAAATCATTGATCTAGTTCAGCGTTTCTACTATTGATCAGATCATGAAGTTACTATTTGATGATACATTCAAAACTGTCATGCATGTCAGTGAAGCAAAGTTTCTAGAAATAGCATCAATGAACTTCATCATTCTCTCTTGATTTCACAGAAACGCTGAAAAGATATAGCTATGAACTTCATCATTGAACTATTTTTGTCAGAAAGCTATAACGTCATTTGCACAATCATATGTCATCTCATCAAAGAACGTCACTATGTTTTCTGTCATTGAAGAGATGATAACATCTCAGTTGAAGAAACGATTTGAATCATGCTATGAAACTTCTATCAACTGCATGATTTATTCAGTTCTATTGTTTCGAACAGAGACTTTCAATTCATATCAACTATGTGAAAAAGTCTTTGCAAGCGACTGAGAATCACAGCTAGTCTATTCACAGTTTATCATTCTGAGATTGATGATCAATCGAAATGAGTCAATCAAGACGTCAAACGCGAACTTAGAATTTACTGCAATTACATGCAGAACGACTGAGTCAAATGAATATCTATGATGAAATTCAGCGACAATTTCAATATCTTCTCAATCACTTCAATGATTTCTTTCTACTTTAATAAAGAATTTCATTCTTGAATGAGTTTCGATTCAGATACAATTGATCATGAAACAACTTGTGAACGACTTGAAACTAGAAAAGCAGATGATATTGTCATTCAAATGAAAGAGTTATTGAACTTCAATCATCAACAATTGAAAAAGATGAAGCTGATCATTGAAGTTCAAATCAATAAACACAGATGAGACGTCACATATGAAGTAAATGACTGAGCTTGACTATCTTTCAGAAATGTCAAGACAACGAGACTTTGCAAAGATTTGAAAGACAAACAGCTAAATTTCTATCAAATCACTGTCAAAGTGAGTATCTTCTATCATCTTCATTTATCAATCAGCATGAAGCATCTGCATTTGATGTTCAGCTCAAAGCTACTGCAATCGTATTCAGAAGACTCTCTATCAGAACAGCATTTAGAATCACTCAGATCAATCACTATCAAAGACAATAAACATTGAGAGATAAACGATATATTGAACTTTAGATGCTATCGAGATTGAATACAGTACAAAGTCAAATGAACAGATCTAGATAAAAACGACGAATGATACTATGTCGATAAAGAGAAATTCAATAATTCAGAGAAAGTTTTGAATGAATTTCATAAGCTATATTCAAACAAATCGTGCTAAATATCGAAATAACTATTAACAAAAGCGAGCAAATGAACTACATTCATGTAAACATGAATTTTCGAAGAAAGAAGTAATGTTACGAGCGTATCAAGACTGATAAGACTGAACAAGACTGAAGCTCTAATCAATTTGCAGTGAACGCTAGCGAGTTCTATGCATAATGATTAGAACTAATCAGCGAGCTAGTCAGGTTTGACTCAGATATGACTCAGATATGACTCAATCTCTTTTTCTTTCTCAACACTCTTTTCTTTCACCAACATCTTGTTCATTTACATCACATTCTTCTCATGTTACAAACACATTTCTTTCAAGTTTAACGCAATCTTTGAATATTACATAAATAGAAGCTTTTGTATCAATCTTCTTCTGTATTCTTAATATTCAGTTATAGCTATCTCTAAAGATCAAGCACTATCAACTCTGACCTTCATTAATTGTATCATTTAGACATGATTCTGACAATCATTATGTTACAGAAGTTAAAGTCAATGTGCAACAGAATGAATGAAAGATGAGAGAAAATCAATGACATCAAGTCAAGAAATTTTTGTATGATTGAATGAAATCTTGATGAAAGATGATAGAGCAGAAGTTGAAGATCTTTAATGTACTTTTGACGTAGCTTCTCTGTGAAACTTGAATCAATTCTTTGTGATATCTCTCATGATGCAACAAAGAATCTGTCATAGCATTATCAGCAATGTTTAAGCATCAAGTAGAAAGAACAACTTATCATGCAAGATTCATCATGAGATCTGCTTGCAAGACTAAGTTTTCTTCAGAGTTTTCAACATAGTTATTTGCAAGACAAAACTCAAGATAATTGATGTCTGAAATTCTGTTCAAAGAATACACTAATGCTGTCTCTTGACTTGTATTTTCAAGCTATTCATAATATGCAATGATAAAAGCTAAATTGTCATGAATCTTTCTTGCAAGAATCGTAATCTTAAGATTCAGTAATAGTGACTGTAGTTGAAACTGAACAACGAACTCAAAATAAGTTCCATTGTAAATGATGTAGCTGCAACTTTCTTGAATTGAAACTGATATTATGTTATCTTTAATTAAGACTGCAACTTTCTCGTCACAAGCTTCATGCATGACAAACGTTTTTATAAAGAACTCAACAATGAAAATGTCAAGAAAGTACTAAACATAAGCAGACATTACTTACAAGTAAATGTGTAGATTGTAATGCTGATGCAGATGAGAGAAAACGCGTTTGTTGTAGGTAAAATTAGCTTATGAATTTTTTTTAAAATATGAATTCACTGCAAGGTCAGTATCAAAATTTCTTTGAGCAAAGCTCAAAGCTCAAAGCTTGAGAATATGTGTTTAACAACTTAATCTCATAATACTTTTCATCACATCATGTTTTAAAGTGCATATGATTATTACGTTCTAAATGAGTCATCAAGAACAATTAAGCTATCTAAAAGTGATGATGATTTCACTGTTTTTCAAGTCATTACTTACTCGTTTTCAAGAGATTTAAATAAATGATCGTAATAACATCTGACTTTCAAATAATGCTGCGCAATTATTCACAATGTTTCTCGCTCTCGAAAATCACATTAGTTTAGTTCATCAAGAAATAATCTTGACTGTCACAAAAGTCTTTTTGAGATCAGCAACACTGATTAACTTTGATTGAGTCTTGTCAATGTTAAACACTTGATGATTTTCAGAAGTTTTCTTTGCATGCATTTTATTAGCAGCACATACTCGCAGCTTCTCATTCTTAAGCTCGAATGTTCACTCAGTTTGTTGAGAAGCAAAGCAGTTATAAACAGCTGTCTCATTCAACATTATAGTCTCTTGATTGAGAATGAGTTCAAACATGCTTTCAGACACGTTCTCAAGACGAATCTAAAGTTCAAGAAGAAATAACAAATTGTTTCTGATCAAGTACAAGATAAATTTGATGAAGAAGACTTTCTTAATGATAAAAGAATCAAGCATTGAGTCATCTTGATACTTATATGCAACGAACTTATATGAAGAGTGAAGAACGAATATATGTTCATGAATTTTGCTGAGATTGACAGCGTCAATTGTCGTAGCTTTGATTCAACAATTGCAAGAATTTTCAAAACTGATCTTTAATATGACTATGTTGAAAAAAGTCTTGAAGTGATCATGAATAAGATGAATCTCAAGCTTGATGTGAGCATTATGATAAACGAAGAGCTCAACAAGACTTTGAATATATGTCTCAGATACTTCTGACTGTTGAAAGTCATTAAGAAGTTTATTGTATTTATGAACTTGTTACTACACAGAAGCATCTATAAGAGAGATTGAATGACTTACATCACATGACTGTCATTCAAGTCAATAAAATTGAGAGTCTCGTTGAGATCTGAAACAGTAAAAGATTGAGCTACGTAAGTAATCATAATATGAGAAAGATGTAATCAAATGTAATTTAATAAAATAAGAAAGTACTTTTGAATGTTTGATTGAAATTTGCAACAAAAGCACTTCAGTTAACTTAAAGAATAATTCAAGACATAGTTAAACAAGTATTTTGCTTTATACAATGAGACATTTGTAAATCATTGCTTTTACTCAATTGCAGCTTGCTCACAAGATTATTGATCATTTGAGATGAGACAATTCAAAGCTTTCGACCACTTATCTGAATCTTGTTCGTCAATCATGAATGCATGCATCAGAAGTTTCCCTTCATTGCTGAGTCATTTAGAACTGAAAAGAGTCACAACTATGTTTCATTATCATTGAAAAGACAGCGAAATGAGCTAAAATTAGAAACCTGAATGCTATTTTCTCAAGCACTGAAGTTAAACTTTGTTACAAGATTAAAGATTGAAATTGTTGATTTGTTAAATGCATTTTGTTAATATCTTGATCATTTACAGTCTGACAGAATTAGTCAAATACATCACATCTGTTCTACTGATTTCTTCGTTCTTAGAGTTCAGTTTTCTGATCTATCAATGTGATGTTAATGCTTACACATGCACACTTTCAAACGTTCTCAATTTCTACATCAACGTCTCTACTGTGTCTTGTTATTCTGTGCAAGTGATAGTTCATGAAGCATATCATGTGCATAATAACAGATGTTTGAGCGTAATGAATAAAAACATGATGTGCTGATAAATTTCGCTATGCTGAATGCTGAAAGTTGATATGTTGATAAGAATTAGCAGTAAGAATTTCAAGAATGAAAACAGATGATTGCGAAAGTATTACAACAATGCACTTCTGACTTTCAGCATTCTCTTCTGAAGTCGTATCTTGTTCTTTGCATTTGCATTCACTTCAAACTTTCGACATTCACTTTTAATTGAGAGCATTTATGACGATTTCTTTTATCTTTTGAAGTGAAAGATTATGATTACTCACAAATATTCTTGAACATTTTAGAAGTCAAGTTTTTAAAGAAGCTTGAAATCATAAATCTTAATTCTCTTTCTACTTCTAGAAAGAGACTGAAACTTGATGCTGAAAACTTTTTCAACATTAACATGAGCGCAAGCTGAGTTCATTTAAAGCACTTGCAAACGTTACTAATCACTTAAAGTTAGCTCTTATTTGACATTTAGTTGCGAAAAGTCTTGATGCTTTTGAAACTTTGATAGCTTAAATTATCTTCAGCAGAGATGTTGTAAAGCACAGTTCAAAAGTTGAGCTTGAAAGACGAGAAAACATCTTCACAGTTCAATCACTGTCATAAAATGAGTCAAATATTAATGTTTTAGTATTAAACATTTCAAACAACAAGAAATTCAACTCTTAAGAAATCGCTGAGAAATTATCTTTCTTCAGCTACATTTAACGTCATTCAACACATATATTAAAATGCTTTAAAGTATTCATCTCAGAAAACTGCTGACAAATATCTTTCTTTACAATATTAAGCTCAAAATCTTGAATGAGAACATTCTATCATCTTGTCGCTCTATCTAATGAGAATTTTCAATCATTGAATTATTTCTCAACAGTATAGCATTATGTGAAAATTACGCGCTGTAGTTTGTGTGAAGTCTGCTTCGCAGTGTGAGCAAGAAAATTTCGTCGTCACGTTTGACTTTTCTCATTGATGTCTCTGTAAACTGAGAAGCGTTGAGAATTGATGTTCATTACAGTCGTGATTTCAACATTAGAGTTTGAATGAAATCTTCAAGATTTCAATGAATTCAATAAATGTATGCAAATGCGCAGAATTTTGTCAAGAGATAGACGTGAAGTACGATGATCATAAGTTCACGTTAAACATAACGTAGTCTGACTAGCGTGATAAATATGATTCTAGAGAGAAAAAAGCTGAAAATATTGAATCAACAATTAAAATGACTTCAAGAGAATCATTGATAAAGCACTCTGCAGAATCGTAGAAATTGAATGACACATGCTGTTGAAATCATGCCTAGAAACTAATCAGAGAGCGTGCGTGACTAGTATGTTTGATCAATAAAGATAGCTATGACTAAGACTTTAAGAATACAGAAGAAAGAAGGTACAAAAGATAAGAAGAACACGCTTTATATAGTAGTTACTTAGGTCAACGCTAGTCTCAAAGAGAACGTGTTGAAACACAAGAAAAATGTTGATTCAAAAGATGTTTGCAACACAAAGAAATATGTTTGTCTAGAAATCTGTTGACTATTCATAATACAAAGAAGTGTGTTTATCTAGAAGACAATAGAAGCTGATTTAGAAGATGTTAGAAAAGAAAAAAGATGCTGAGTTATATCTGAGTCAGATCTGAGTCAAATTTAAATCAGATCTCGACTAAATCTTGACTAGCTCTAATCAATACGCAGTGAACTCACTAACGTTCATTGCGAATTGATTAGAATTTGATCTTTGACACATTCATAACATTATCTCTCTCTTCGAAAATTCATGTTCACATGAATAGAACAAATGAAACGCAAATTTTTTTCACTGTTTTTCAATTTAGTGTGACTTGTCTGAATAAAGCTTATGAAATTCAACTAGAACTTCTTTCAAGCTCTCAAATTCTTCTTTATCAACATAGTATCATTCATCATCTTGATTTAATCTTGTTCATTTGATCTTATATTGTATTCGATCTTGATAGCGTCTATAGTTCAAAATGTCATTCATCTTTCAATGCTCATCATCTTCAATAGTGAGAGATCTAGAAGATTTCAAATGCTGTTTTGAAAACGAGTCTTTAAGATAAAAACGTAATAGCTTCAAGCTGAACATTAAATGCAGCTTCTTCATGCTTATTGATAAATGAAGATGATAGAAGATTTCAACTTTGACAGTGATTTGATAGAGTTTTAACTGTTTATCTTTTACATCTTTACATAATCTAGTTGTTTTTATGTTTCTAGAGAATAATCAAACTCAGTTATTTACTTCATAAATGATGTTGTCAAGAAATAGAATACAGATGCAATATAGAAAGCTTCGAAATCAACAGAATAAGCATGAATATATGCAACGATCAATCTAGTAAATAGATAGATTTAGAAAATAGAATAGATACAGATGACTAGATAGATAAATAGATGAATAGATATGTCTCTATGTAAATGTCTTCATCTAGAAAAGAGGTGAAAAGATGAGTAAAAAGATGAAGAAGAAAACTTCGCTCAAGAAATCTCTATAAATAGTAGTCAATGTTCTCATGAATTCTGAAAATGCGACTGAGTCATGCTCAAGAAATCTTTATCAATAGTAGTCAATGTTCTCATGAACTTTGAAGATGCAACTCAATAGTCATGCTCGAAAAATCTCTATCAATAGTAATCAATGTTCTCATGAATTCTGAAGATGCAAATTAATAGCTTTGCTCAAAAAACCTCTATGAATAATAGTTTATATTCTCATGAATTCTAGATGCGGTTGAATCAATGCTGTTTCATGAGTCATTGAGAAATGAGACTTCGCTTCACGACAACGTCTCGTTTATGTTTATTAATCTGAGACTCTGAGCTTCGATGATGTGCTTCGTCTTTTTCAACTGCTGATGATCGAAGATAAGAAGCTCTTTCATTCAAATGATAACATTGTCTGCTTTTCTAGCTTCAAGACGTTCATGAATTGTTTCATAATTAGTCGTATCTGAATTGAAACTTATTCGTGAGTGAAAACTTTTATTAAAGTAGAACGAAGTTATTGAGATGATCGAGAAGATATTGAAATTCTCGCTGAATTTCATCATGAAAAGTCATTTTGCTCAGTCATTCTGCATGTAGTTACAGTAGATTCTTAATTTGCGTTCAACATCTTGATTAACTCATTTTAATTGATCATCAATCTCAGAATGATAAACTGTTGATAAACTAGCTGTGATTCTTAGTCATTTGCAAAGACTTTGTCACATTGTTGATATGAATTGAGAGTCTCTGTTTGAAACAATAGAACTGAGTAGATCATGAAGTCAATAAACATTTCATAGCATGATTTAAACCGTTTCTTTGACTGAGATTTCATCGTCTTTTCAATGACAGAGAACATAATGATGTTTCTTGATGAGATGACATATGATTGTGCAAATGATGTTATATTCTTCTGATAAAGATAATTCAATGATGAAGTTCATAACTATATTTTTTCAGCGTTTCTGTGAAATTGAAAGAGAATGATGAAATTCATTGATGCTATTTCTAGATGTCTTGCTTCGCTGACAAGCATGATAGTTTTGAATGTATCATCTAATCATTGCTCAATGATCTGATCAATAGTAGAAACGCTGAATTAGATCAACGATTCTTCTATTATCAAGATGAGAGGTGAAAGACTGATCATGAATTTCCTGCAGCAATTTCATATGCATATTCTCTGAAACTCACAGTAAGTCTTTTCTAAATAAAACATCATCAACAATCTCACAGTCTTTTAGATTAATGCTATGAAATTTGAGCTTGTTTTCGCTTATAGCTTGTCTATATTCATGACAAAACTCATTCATTTAATTGACAACGCGTATTTGTTGATAGAGATTAGCTTTCGATTCAATAAATAGAACATTTACTCTATCAAGAATCAGAATGATCTAATAGTGATCTTCAATGCGCTGAGCTGATTCAGAGATGTTCATCATGAGCATTCTGATTAAAGCATTGACTTTAGTGTTTATTTTGTCTGATTGAAAAATGATCTGAAAGTTGAACTTGAATAGAATGTTTAGATAGTTGACTTGACGTCGAGTTAACTGTTTGTTTTTCATGAAGATCTTCAAAGTCTGATGATTGATGAATATTTGAATGAGTAATTCAATGCATTTAAGCTTGAGTTTTCAGTGTTTGAAACATTGAATAATGACTAGCAATTTCTTGTCATAGATGTGATAATTGCATTCAGCGAAAATCATGCTCTTGCTGTAGAAGACTATCGAGTGAAAAACATTCTCATCATCATACTGAGATAGTATTTCACCTTTTACATAGTTTGAAGCATCGATTTTCAGAATAGTCTGACGTTTGAGATCAAAATGTCGTAGTACTGAAATCAAGCTGACTTGTTTCTTTAGATTGTCAAAAGCTTAAACACAGACTTTGTTTTAAACAAAAGACGTGTTCTTTCTAGTCAGCTGAATGAACAATTTGACTAGCTTCGAGAAGTTTTTAATGAAACAGCAATAGAAGTTAACAAATCTTACGAAGTTCTGAACTTCTTTTAGATTGATCAACGTAGTTCAGTTGACTATGACATTCACTTTGATAGAGTTCATACGAAGATCTTATTCTGACACTATGACTTTTAAGAAGACAATTTCTTCTACATTGAATTCGCACTTTTGAATATCTACTTGTAGATCAGCTTCTTGCAGATGATTCAATATCATTTTAACATGTTGTTGATGTTCTCATTGAGTTTTGCTGTAGATCAGAATGTTGTCTAGATAGACTTGACAGAAGTCATTTAAAAAGTTTTATAAAACATTATTTATATACTGCTGAAACGAGACAGAATCATTGATAAGTTCAAAGAATAGAATCTTTGATTTGTATGCTTTTAAAGCGATAATAAAGATAGTGTAGTTCTCACTATCGAAATGCATTCGTAGTTTGTTGAACGTCAAAATAATATTCAGTCGAGTCAGATATTTGCAATCAACTATTTTGTCAATCATCTCATTTATAGACTGATCGCGTCAAGTCGAGTATTCGACTCGAAAAGTGTCGAGTCGAGTTGGAATTTTTTTGAAAAAGTGTCGAGTCGGGTTGAGAAGTTGAACTCAAGCACTCGAGTCGAGTTGAGAAGCTTGACTCGACAACTCGATTCGAAAACTCGACTCGACTCGACAAGATATTAGATAGATGTAAATAGCTTGGTCAAACAGTCTACATGATTTCTCTTCATGACTTTCTATCATGTTTTCCCGTCATGACTCTCTATCAAAGTCAAACGACCTTCATGTTTCCCCGTCATGTTTCTCGTCATGTTTCCCTTCATGTTCCTCTTCATGTTTCTCTTTATGTTTCCCTTCATGTTTTTCTTTATGTTTCTCGTCATGACTTTCTATTAAATCTCTCTATCAAACAGTCTTCATGATTCTTCGTCATGACTTTCTATCATGACTTTTCTTCATGACTTTTCTTCATAGCTTCTCTTCATGACTTCTCTATCATGACTCTTCTATCATGACTTCTCTTTATGACTCTCTATCATATAGTCTTCATGTTTCCCGTCATGACTTCTATCAAAAAGATAATGCAAAAAGGTAATGCAAAAGTCAAAAACCGGAAAAATTTCTATATTTAGCTCTCTTGACGTCAAGCTCGAGTTCTTGACGAATCGAGTCGAATTGACTCAATTCTCAGTCGAGTCGAGTCGCGTTGAGTTGAAAATATGAGCAACTCGACTCAAATCAAGTTGAAAATGTGAGCAATTTGACTTCGAATCGAGTTGAATTCAAAATGTCAACTCGAAACTCGACTTGATGATCGATCTACTCATTTATCAGAGATAGAGAATAGTGATTTCTTTTGATAATAACATTGAGCTTTTGATAGTCAACGCAGAATCGTAGATCTTTATTTGCTTTTAGAATGAACAGAATGAGTGAGAAATACGAGACTTTGCTAGAAATTATAAATTCTTTGAAAAGATTCTCATTCAGATATTTCTTTACTTTCTGAAGCTTGTAGAGAGACATTTAATATGCTCGACATCGAAGTAACATAGCGTCATTAGTAAGCTTTATCTTATGATTGTACAAGCAATGAGACGATAGCTTGTCTGCTTGAGCTCGATCAAAGACGTCTAGAAACTTCTGATATTCTGAAGAGAGCTTAACTTTAATATTTTCTAGATTCTGAGTCGTTTCATTAATAAAAAATAGATTCAAAACGTTTAGATCACATTGAGTGTTATAAACAATTTCTCTATTGATGTCTTTGATGAACATAGCAAAAACTTTGATGTGATTTCTCTTTGCTCAATTTGTCAGAAATTGAAAAGAGATGACGTCTATGCTTCAAATCGAGAATGACTTTTTCTGAATGATTGAAACTGAGTGCTTGAATATTTTTGAAACATTGCTGTAAGCTGCTGAAGAAATTGAAGTTAATCGTGATCAACTTGAGTGCTGAGCATTGAGCGAAATTGAAAAAATCGAAATCGAAATATTTAATTGATCAGAAAAGACAATGATATCATGTCACATGTTCAACAATATTTCGTTTTTGTTCATTCAGAGTTTGCTCAATATAGCTTCATGATGATCAATATTAGCTATTAACATTAATACAGTCACTTTCTTATGACTTTTGATCGTGAGATTGAGCAGAATCTTATGAGTAATTGCTTTCTTGAATAGCTTTTCATCATACTCTCGTATTAACTTCTCTTTTGCTAGCAATATAAATTGTATTTCAAGTCTCTTGCATACTTTATTGACTAGCTTGTCATGTATCAGCATGTAGATGATGAAATCACTGTTTATTAAAGAGCAAAGACTGAAAGAATTGCTCTGAGAGATAAGAGAAACATTGATCAGAAATGACTTTTCAAAATAGTTTTCTTCTAATAGAACTTCAACTTGATTATACAAAGATATGATCTTTATCTTTTTGATGACTTTGAAAGAGATAGCTAGTTTTTTGAATCAGAATCTGATTCAGAGTTCAAATGATTAAATTCATCAATTTTTAAAACATTAACTCTAGATTGATCAGAGCACTCTTTAGAAGTATGATCTGATTTGTGACAGATGAAACAGATTTCAGCTTGTAGATCAATGTTTTTGACATTAGTTAAAATCGCGTTGTGCAACTTTGAATGATCAATGAGTGTAATAACTTCGATCTTTCTATAGAGATTCAATGAATCTCATTTCTCAGCAAAGATGACTTACTTTCTGACTTTGATCAAGAATTTCTTTTCTTTGATGTCATTCATGACTTGATGCTCATTGTTTAAACGAATCAGATAACTACGAATTTCATTAAGAGATTCTGACTGAATCAACTGACTACTTCAAGCTGCATGAAAACGATAGATTATCTTGTTTCGTAGATCAACGATTAACTGTTTATCATGATATTTCAAATAAAAGAACAGATGCTGAAACATTGAATAGAATTCACTGAATTTGCTCTTTTCTTGAGTGAGATTAGCGTATTTTCTTCGAAAGTTTGTCTCTTTGTCGAGATCATCATAAAGCTGAGCAAGTTCATTTAACAGATCATTAACTGTGATATAAAGATTCAATGAATCTTGTTGACGTTGAGCTAAAGTAGCTTTGACTGCGTCTTCTTTAATTCTGAAGTGAATGTAAATCAGAATAGTTTTATTGATATTAAAATGATAGATGTTGATTTCTAGCTTGTCACGAATCTTTTCTTGTCAATCATCTCAGATAGATTCTTTTTCATCAGTAAACAGAGATGAATTCGAAAGCTTTTGAAATTGCTTGAAGAAACTGAACAGAATAAAAGAGAAAGAAGTGCCTTTTTTAAATGATTGCAGTTGATGTTGCAATTCAGTCACTTGATTTCAAAATGTCTGATTTAATTGATTCAAATGTTCTTTGACTTTATTCATTTTCTCAAAATGACTCTTTCATATTTGTTCACTTGATATCTTGTTAAATAGTTCACAAGTCTTCATGTCTAGATCTCGTTGAGTTCAAAGACTGTTCAAATCTTCTAGAAAAACTTCTGAATCTTGTTTGACTCAGTGTTGTAACTGCTTTACATTTTTTATATCTTATGAAGTAAAAGCTTCATGAGATTTATTGAGAGTCTGAGAATGAGACAAAGAGTATCAATGTTTTCATACGACATTGATTCTAAGATATTTCAATATATGAAATAATAGCTCAGAATAAATAACTGAATCTGTAGTGTCAGAAGAATAAGAACTTTGATTATTCTTGAAGAAATTATTTACAGATGATTGAGTCATAGCGAAGAATTGACGATCGAGCGAAGAATGATGCTCAATAGTATGTAGTAAGATCATTTGTTAAAGTGTTTAATCTTCAGAAAAGAGTGTTGCTGATTTGAAGGAATTTTTTTGTGATTCTCAAGCAATCAATGAAGATTCTTTATCATTGATTCTATTAATCGATTTGAACTGATGCTACTAACTAAGCGATAGATTCTCTAGCAATCACATGATCATATGTTCTTGTTGATTCTATTGATTTCTTGATGTTGTTTTGTCTTTTGATGTCATTAATCATCAGGTGCATAAATTTCTTTATACTCATTTCGTTGTCAGTCGAGTGAATTTGAATGAGTATAGAAATCAATATCATATGATTGATGAATTCTTAAAGTAATGTTGAGATCATGTTTAGAAACTAATCAAAGAGCGTGCGTGACTAGTATGTTTGATCAATAAAAATAGCTATGACTAAGACTTTAAGAATATAGAAGAAAGAAGATACAAAAGGCAAGAAGAACATGCTTTATATAGTAGTTACTCAGATCGACGCTAGTCTCAAAGAAAACGTGTTGAAACATAAGAAAAATGTTGGTTTGAAAGATGTTTGCAACACAAAGAAATATGTTTGTCTAGAAACCTGTTGACTATTCATAACACAAAGAAATGTATTTATCTAGAAGACAATAAAAGCTGATTTAAAAGATGCTAGAAAAGAAAAAAGATGCTGAGTCATATCTGAGTTAGATCTGAGTCAGATCTAAATCAGATCTCGACTAGATCTTGACTAATTCTAATCAATACACAGTAAACTCGCTAGCGTTCACTGCGAATTGATTAGAGTTTGATCTTTGATACATTCGTAACACATGCATTTAAGAAATCAATAATTTATCTTAATAAAAAAGATTATCTTGTTGTTGCAGTGTGACGTTAAACGCTGCTGCGCTTGAAGAGAATAAATACGAATTTGATTTAACATAAGACTTAAGCAATGATGCTAAAGCATCATCTATGAAGATAGAAAGTATCATTGATCATTTGTTGTGATAGTGAGTTGTTATGACTTTAAGACTCTGCTTGACTTTGTTCTTAATTAATGTGATTGATGATTACGTGATTTCATGACTCTGAAAGTCTGCATCTTCATTATTATTTGAGATGTTGAACTTAAGAATGCGTTCTTCTTTAAGAACATGTTGATCATTGATAATTTTCTGCTTGAGCGAAAATGTAAAAAGTTAACATAGTTCTTTTCTTATACTGCAAACTTTGCAGAATCGACTTTAAATTGAGAAATAATCATACTTAACTTTCTTATTAATAACATTTAGAACAAGTGATGAAATCTAAATCAAGTCAGCTCAAGAATATTCTTATGAACAGCATTGAAACTCTTATTTTGTCAAGACATGAGTAAGAAATAATAAGTACTTTAAACTATTAAGACTTTTGTAAAGATAAAGATTGCATAGTATTTAAATGTTTCTGAAGCTTAATCAGTTCGCGAATTGAACAAAGATCTTATATGCAAACATGCTCATAAACTTTAAACGAAGAATGTTCATCTTTAGACAATATTATGCTTTAGAAACTGAATGCTAATCTTAAATTAAAGCAGTTAACTGCAATTTCTGTTCTGTGTTGCATCATAACTTTGTTTGAGATGTTTTAAAGAGCTGAAAGATGCAAAAGTATTTGTTATCTGTCTTTAATATATCATAATAATAATAATAATAATAATAATAATAATAATAATAGTAATAATAAATTCATACACTCTTATGACATCAATTAAATCAACTCATGAGAAACTTTATGCTATTTGTATCAAGTGAACAAAACTCTCTGAGATAGAAAATCACTTGCAGTTTATATGATTGCTTCACGCAGTTGAAACAGTGAGTTTTGAGACTATGTATCAAATTTGTTCGCGTTGATTGCATGTTAAAAAATGAGTATTTTAGTTACTTTAAATTGCTTCAAGAGCTTCATTTTCATCATCATCTTCGCTACTGCTCTGAGACTCTTCGTGATGATGATGATTATTCAATAGTTCAAGAAGTCAGCATCTTGTAGCATTTTTAATCGCAGATGCAATCAGTTCAAGCAATGCATGAGTACATGCTTCATCGTCTGATGACTTCATTTGCAGTCACATCGCAAGCTATTTGTGTCTGAAACATTTCTAGAGTGCAAATAAATGTTCAGATGTATGCATTCAGTTCTAATGTGAGTTGCAAGAATGCTTTCTGCTTTCTGAAAATCATCATGCATCTTCATTGTCTTGTTGAATAGATGCGATTTTTGTGTTGAGATGACATTAATATTTGCAATGCATTTTCTGTAGTTTTTTCATCTTTGATCTCATTGATTCTTATGATACTGTGCTATTGCGATGCTATCACTTATTAAAGCTGTCGCAGAGAGAAATAATCATCTGCATCTCATCTGTATTCTTGTGCCTTCTTAAATTAAGATGTTCAGAAGCATTACTTTCTTAATGACAAGTAAGTAAGAAATGACGTGATTAACTTTCATCAAATGAACGTGTATTAGTTCACATGCTTATCTGATCTCTTGCATTCAATTATTGATTCAACTGCGTAGTGTGATCTTGTTCTGTAGCATGTTCAGATGAACATGTAATGAGCTTATGTATGTTTCTATCTTTAAAGTTTCGATGCTTACTCTTTTGAATGCTTTTGCTACGTGATGCAGAGTCTAATTCTGAAGTGTTTCTAGTCTGCATTCTTTGCTCAACAGTTCATCTTTCTTGTCACGCTGATGTTTATTGAAAATATGTTGCATACGTTGCATGCAACATACATAAGGCATGATCTCTATGCTGATTTTTCTCTTAGGCTTGAGAAATTACTCAGAGAGTTTTTCTTGCAGCAGATTCACAGTTCAAGACAAACAAGATCTTTCGCTGCTCAAATTTCAACAGTTTACTTTTTAAGCATGAGTTGCAGATGTTTTGTTAATGATATGCATGTGTATTGCAGTCGATTTCTTCTTTAATCACATTAATACATTCTACTGTTTTCTTAAACTATACAGATGATGTCTTTGACTAAAGATTGATTCTATCATCAAGACATTTAAAAGTCAAAACTTAGTGAAGAAGTGAGATTCTTAAGATCAACAGTCATCATCATTGTATATCATGCTTCGCAGACACTCACTTCGCTTGTAAAGTGTGTAACTCATCTGTTTCATGTTATCTGTAAAGATTTTTCTCATGCAGATTGATCATATCTTGCAAAGATGTTCATCTGCTACACTTTTAATCAGACAGTGTAGTTCAATCAATTCTTTACTAACTTGCTTATGTTTCTCTTCTTTTAATGAAGTCTTTTCATCAGCATATTATTTATGTATAGAATGTCTGTGTCTGAACATTTGTTAAATGATATTAATGAGACTTTTGAGTTTGCTCATGTCAAACTTAATGAGACTTATGAGTTGCTCATGTCATAGTAACAGACACGCAGTCTTAATCAGATTTATACGTAGTTAGCATGTAGATTTAAAGAATGTTCATGATTCAAGTTCTTTCTGCTAATTATTCTCAATAGATCAAATGCAAAAATGTTCTGTCTCAGTTTTTATCATTGTAAATGCAGTGACAAAATACTGAATCAAATGATTTTTATAAGCAATTTCTCTCATAGTTCTGCGTTTTATTTGACTTTCTCATCTGCGTGTAAATTGCTTGTAGCATGCACATTAAGATTATCAAAGTCTGCGCGATCGCGAAAACTCTGCATGCGATCAATGCACAGCGTTTCATCATCACGCATCATCTCAATGTCATTCAAACTTTTGATAATCTCTAGACTTTACTGTAGCTAGACAGTAGATTCATAATCAGCATCATGTATAAATGAGTTTCATCGCTGATCTTAATATATTATACTGAAGAAAGAATTTCTTTGTAAATGTATTAAAGAATCAAAAGATGTGAAGATTAAATCTGTCATTGAGTTTGAGTTACTTAACTCAACTTGACTTGAGTTCTTGAATTGTGTTAGGGGCCAGCATAGAGCGAGTCATATGGGTGTAATGTAACGAGTATATAAATGCTAAGGAAGGAAAGTATCTAGAAGGGAAGAGCCGGCTATCTATATGACTCAGGAGAACATAAGCTAA
>JAABUI010000262.1_pt1 | contig 57075 bp, 65 predicted proteins | sample 5559111 | NCBI WGS metagenome assembly JAABUI01 (sample SAMN10711870, study PRJNA513365) | rock metagenome | isolation source: Antarctica rocks | place: Antarctica: Victoria Land, Buttleship Promontory | reverse complement strand
TTACATGAACCCTGGCGCACCTATCTCCCAATCCATGAGCCCATATCACCGTTGCTGTATGCTTCCTCAGCGCAGGTACAACAAGAGGCGCTGCCATAGAGTCCAATGGCCCCGAGAACAAGCTAATAGTCTCAGATATCAATCCCAAGTGTAAGAGCATGAAATGATCAAGAATAATCTCTTGACCCCATTTCGACAAGACACTCGACAGCTTGACTGAGATGGAGATCCAGATTAGATAGGGCTGATGATCGGCAGGGACTCTCGGACCCATCAAGTCCCGTCCCCGCGTTCTCTCGTACGTCACGACCTGCTTCCTGTCCGGCCAGAGGAAGCGAACTACGCGCGGCAAAGGATGCCTGGGGGGATTCGAATGATGACACTTGCGGCTTGAGTAGATTTTCTCGTCGACAGTGCTGTCCTACTCTTTCCTTCATCCTTTCCCTTCATCATCGCTACCATGAAGCTCATTTCCATCTTGCCCTTTGCGGCTCTTTCCGTTGGCTTCGTCATCCCCGATGAGGAGGTGATGAGCCAGGTCGCCATCGAATCCCACCAGGCACCAGAGTCAGTCATTGATAATTTACCTACCAAGGACCAAGTCATCACCGAATTTGAGAATACCGTTTCCAACCTCATCCGTACCTCCAAAAGCGCTTTTGACCATGCCCTCGACTACGCCGCAGAGACTGGTGAAGAGGCATCCACCATGGCCCATGAGACAGCATTTGACGCAAATGCATGGCTCGAGTCGGCCACAAACAAAGTAAAGGATTTGGGGAAGCACGAAAATTTCGGCAGTCATGGCCATTGCAAGCCCAACATGACCGTACGTAAAACGAGAATCTGGGGTTTTCAAAAAATAATCGAAAGACAAGTACTGACCTAGCAATCGCCGACAGGTCTACGAATTGATCGCCAAGAGCAAGTACACTACCAAGCTGGCTGCGCTTGTCAACGAATTCCCTGATATTGTCGATCTTCTCAATGGCACCGCCGCTAATTACACTGGTAAGCACAGATTCAGTCACTCTGCATGTAGATAAAATTGGAAACGAGGAATCCTGATTCATGGTCCCTTTAGTCTTTGCTCCTACCGACAAGGCCTTTGAGAAGATTCCTGAGAAGGCCCCCAAGCCGTCCAAAGAAGATCTCAAGAAGATTCTGCTCTATCATGTCTCGGACGACTTTTTCCCAGCAGGCCGTGTCCTTGTGACCCACACCTTTCCCACCTTGCTCTCTGTTGATACTCTTGGTATTGGACCACAGAGACTGTCAAACCAAATTAGCCTTAAAGGTTTGACAGTCAACTTCTACAGCCGCATTGTTGCCATTGATATCGTAAGTCAACCAACTCGTCATTGTTTGCTAAGCTGACGAGCTTAGTTCGGTACCAATGGTGTTATTCATGGCGTGGATAGTCTCTTGATTCCACCACCTAAGACTGCAGACATTGTCCAATTTCTCCCTGGGGAGTTCAGCACTTTGGAGCTTGGCCTTATCAAGACTGGTCTGTTGGAAGGCCTCAATGATACATCAACCCATCTTGGTGGAACACTTTTCGCACCATCTAATGGCGCTTTCTCGAAGCTCGGTGCCAGAGTTACCGGCTTCCTTTTCAGCAAGTACGGCCAGAAATACCTCAAGGCTCTTCTTGAATACCATGTCGTTGCCGACCAGACCTTGTACTCGGACGCTTACTACAAGGCCGAATCTAATGAGGTAGAAGAAAACGGCATTCCCAAAGGATACTTCCACGTAAGTCAATCATCTAAAGGGCAAATGCGTTGGGTCGTAGTTTGACAGGGTCGCATAGATTGATCTCGCAACTCTTCTAAAGGACAAATCCCTCAGTGTGGATGTAGGTCGCTATGGACGCTTCATCCAGATCAAGATCAATGGTTTCACGACTGTGGCCATTGAAGACGGTATTGCTGCCGATGGCGTCATTCAAGTTGTCGAGAATGTCCTCATCCCACCTAAGGCAATTGACCGGGGGGTCCAGCATTGGCAAGGCGAGGAGCTCTCTGTGGATGATCTTAAGGAAAGACTTGGACCGTTTGTGAAGGACGAAGACACCGAGGAATTGTGAATAAGTCTTCATACAGTTGGCGTCCACTGCAAGTGTTTACTCTACTCGAGAAGACTTATTAAGATTGACGAGAAGACGAAAAGATTGACATCATTTGTGCATAGCAACAGGTTGGGCGGCAACGGAAGGTAGCATAACATGTATATCAATTTAAAAGGCATCGATGCCCACGTTCATTGATTGTGTATGTCACACGTTGCGGCTCTCTTACAATTTTTACTCCCACTGACACCATTAAAATCCTGATATCGATCTGGAACATGTCGAACTAATACATTCGGTCTCCCCATCTCCATCTGTTCACAACTTCGGAGACGACCTAAGCTCCAATGCTCTTTAATGAGGGGTTCATTGCCCCACCAAAAAAAGATGACTAAACGCGACGCTGCGATCCATCCATGCAGCTCATGCTCTGACGATGTACCGTTCCATCCTGCTTTGGCTATCGATATCAGTTCTATCTTTCTCAATCGCACTCTTCTCCTCCCGTCAAACCATCTACAACGACTGCACCCGCTTTGCCGCGAAGCTCTGGTCCCAATCACCCATAATGACGACTCTAAAAGCAGGAGATAAGTTCCCCGAAGGCGTAGAATTCTCGTAAGCAATCCCTCAATCCACAGAGAAATCAAGCATAGACCGACCACCCATGTTTCTCGTTCTAGCTGGGTCCCATACACCGAAGAAAAATCCTCCCTCACATCCTGCGGCGTCCCGCAAGCCTACAACGCAAGCGCCGAATTCGCAGACAAAAAAGTCGTTCTTTTCGCTGTCCCTGGCGCTTTCACGCCAGGCTGCTCGGTCCGTCATCTGCCAGGCTTTATTGAGCATTTGAATGAGATCAAGGGGAAGGGTGTGGATTTGGTGGTGGTGATTGCGATGAATGATGCGTGGGTGATGAGTGCGTGGAGTAAGGCGAATGGGATTAAGAATGATAATATTGTGGGTGGTTCCCCGCTGGTGAGCTGGTTAGTTGGGGACTGGGCTGATGTGAGGTAGATGTTCATGTCGGATCCGGGGATCAAGTTCTCGAAGAGTATTGGATGGACAAAGGGGCCGGAGCGGACGGGAAGATATGCGATTGTTGTTGATCATGGGAAGGTTGTGTATGCGGAGAATGAGCCGGCGGGGGATGTCACGGTATGTTGTAGAAAGGAATGGGGGGTTAGCGATTGTGTAGCAGCTGACATTGATTTCCTAGGTCTCTGGGGCTGAGGCGGTACTTACGAAACTTTAATGTCGAGACCTCCGTTGATTGAATTGTGTTCACATCGGCTGGTGGATCTAACCCGTTCTCTATACAAACATGTTTGCGCCTTTCGAGGGAGAATCGACCATATTAGAACTGGATAAAAACCCATGAGGACTCATCGGGGGCTAAGAACTAGATGCTGACTCCTCCGACCATAAGAAATTGCTAGGTTGCCAGTTGGCCTTAAAGTAATTTAGGTTGTCACCGCCAACTCGAGTGCTTTCTCAGGCCTACATGCACTTGGGTTTGATCTCTACATAAAGTCGTATGAAGTAAAAGGCACCTTCGTTATTGCTTCGGCATCACTGAAACCGAACAATTTGGACTCCATGAGATTTCAGCTGCCACACTGCTCCAGCGGTTGGCCCGTCAATGGTATGATAGTTTTGCTAAAATATTATATTTCACGAGAGACAAGATGCACACCCTAGGTTCATCTCCCAGGAGAACCCTGACGTTCAAGGATCTCTCAACCTTGGCAATACAGCTAAACATTGTGACACAGCAGCTATGAACAATGGACAAATCACATGCAATCCGCATTTCCACCGCACCAGAGCTGTCTTGTCCTCATCACCTCTCTAATTCTCTAATCGGTCCGTAGAATGATCAAGGTCACGCATTGGAGGTTTTAGGTAGAGCTTACATTGATGCCAAGCGCTCCCCAAAATCTTCGCGCAGGTGTTATCAGGCCAAATTATAGGAATCGTTTGCACAGCCATCAACAGCATCGACGCTAATGACGTAAACATCATCATGCACTTTGTTGCCAGTGTAATCTCGTGCGGTGTCAATTGTTGCTCTACCTTCTTGATGGGAACCGCTGATTATTGACTGCGTCACGTGTGGTGAAGGACTTGTTACAGTGGCCGAAGCATATTTGCTGCAGAAGTAACCTGCAGCTTTTGACATCTCGGGTGCGTGGGCGTCTCTCGGCTTTTGCAAAGGAGCAATTGGGCATTGCAGCTTGGACGGCGGGCTCACCGGTACAACATTGGTTACAGTTGGACTAGGTGGGTCGGTGCTTGAGGCGCACGACGTGGCGGCTGGGTAAAGGGTGGACGTAGTGCCTTCGCCCAGAAAGGCAATATTAGGCATAGTGACGCAGTTGCTTGAGCCCAATTCGGGACCCCCTGGTGGCCTAATGTCGTCAATATATTCATTCAACTTATCCTTGATAGCCGTGAAACCAATTGATTTGGGGTGAAAGGCCTTGATATAGATTTCCCCAGCGTAAAGAGTTAAATTACCCTTTTCTGCCTGAGCCTGTGGTGAAGTCAGTCCGATTGAGAAATCACAATCCCATGAACAGCTCTCGTTGGCCTGATATTGTGGGTCTGAGCCGCATGTCGCCGGATCAAATTGGGAGAAGTACGACGCATCAACAGTTGGAGTTCCGGCTTTGTTATTCTGACTCCCGTACATGCCAAAGATATAGGTGTTGTCTTGACCAAAGTCCTTGTCACGGTCGCCAGGCTCACAAAATCGGTGACCGTCGAATGGACGATGAGCGAATGAGCGATCTGGTCGAAGAGTAAACAAGCGATTCCACTCCCAGCCAGGAGCATGGTCTGGCAAATACGGGTCCTTAGTGCCTATGTAATCCCATACTATCGCGCGAAGTCTGTCGTCAGACTCGTCCGACAGCTTGTTCAATTTTTGGCGTAGGTCTTTGGAAAGTAGTGGCTTATCTCCCGGCCAGTAACCGAAAGATTGAGAATTGCACCAATCGTCGGAATAATCGTCTGAGAAAAATCGGAAGTAGGTGATGTGAATAATTTGATAATGGTAATCAACTGGCATTTTGTCAAAATAGCCATCATAGACTTTATACATTCTGCTCTTGAAATCATCACCGTTGAACACATCCCTTGCTCTAGTCCGTTACTGTCAGTGGCTTGGATGCGAAGCGGCATTGAAGTGCTGCTCTTAAGAGTAAGGGGGCTAACTTACTTGGATATCGTTGCGTCACAATCGGGGTTACCAAGAGGGTTGGGATGCACAAGGCAAGCCTTGATTACGTGTGAAAACGGAAGATCATTGCCGCCTAGAGTCAATATCGCAAGATCACGTTCGGGATCGTCGTTGATTTTCGGAAGCTGCTCGTCAAGTACATCCGCGTTGTATATCCAGTGCAAGCGAGAAATTGGAAAGCATCACTTCCATCATATGGAAAGTCGTCGTACCATTGAGCGGCCCAAGACCCATCAAATTGTTTGCAGGCGGTACTCGAATATTCGTTGTCTGGATCAAAGAACCCTCCGGCACCTGGGCCTGCAGTATATGAATCTCCACCAACTACCCAATGTAAAGGTGGCGGGTGTGGAGTATATCCATCTTTCTTGGTTCGTTTCTGCAAGTTGCTAGAAGCATTTGCAATTGGGGGAGCTGGAAGTGATCCATGACGTTCACTCGACTCGGGGCTGATGGAGGAAGAGATCAAATTCTTGGAACCTGGAGATATGTCAGACACACAAATTGTATAAAGGAAGACGCCGTACACGATAGAGATGCAGCGAACATGCAGGCAACGATAGCACTGTTTGCATATGACCTTCTGGAATCTACCATGTCTGTTAGGGCTCGAGATTGAGGTATGTTAAGCAAAACACGTATGAGTATCTAGATATTGCACGCTTGCCAAATTGAATAATGACGAGAATAAGCGTTTTTGTCGATTGAGTGTTTTTTCGATCTTCTGAATACAAGTGCAGCGAAATCAATCTTTTGCTCCATTACCTGGAATCTCAACTGCTTTATAGGTGCGATGGAATGTGTCACAGGCTACGCTTCCCCGAGGAAAGCGCAAAGGAAGCAAGTTGCAACAAGCCTCTGTTGTATACGGAAACACAACGGAAGATGGCGTTATATATGTATAGCCTCGAAGGATGCATGTTTGGACTGAAGTGTCTCCGCCATTCACCTCGCAGGCATGATCCTACAGGGTTAGCGTAGTCACTCTTTGCAGGAATGATGTGAGATTCGAGCAGTCTCCGGCTCAAAGCTGATTGGAGGTGAGAACATTTTGCGGTCTGCCGTATCTCTGGGTACAATCAACCTCAGTGAAACAATTGGGCTGTTTACACAAGTTGAAGAGACTCGAAAGACAACAACGCGACAGAGGTCTTTGTCTTGAACGTGCCCCGAGCCCAAGCGATGACTCCACCAGATGTTCTTTCGTCCCAGGGTGACGAGCAAATTTCATAGTGGGTTGCTTTTCTGATAATACGAAAACTGGCGGTGATTACTCCTAATCTGTGTAAAACGTTTCAGCGGCCCCAGTAGTTGCATCCACAGGTGACCTTGCTCAATGTTGTCTAGCTGGAGGATTCCTGTCAGTTTGGATTTCGTGATTTGATTGTTGCCTGGCAACCTAAATCCGGAATTTGTCGAGGTGTCAATGATTTCGTAGGAATGCGAGGATTCCAATACAGCAACGTCGTCTGGGGTGTCAAGAAAGGTCTGAGACTGAGGCTAGCGATACGTGGCATAATCGAAGAAGACGCTTTACCAACGTAACAGAAGGATTCTGAGATTGTAGTGCCGCAGCAGCGTCTGATGCTCCCTACGAGGCATTAGAGGCTACGGGTCATCCTTTGTTTTGTCCCTCAAGGCGAGCAAGCAGCGCGTTACGTCTCTCATTCGCTGAGAAAAGCAATTATCCCACAGGATCAGTGCAGTCGTCATTGTTGGGTCACGCAACGCCATGCTGTGCGAAAATGCGAATTCTGCCTGATCTCATATTCAGCCCTTTCTATGTGGTGATGGACTGGAGTTGCTGCCGTGCCCTTAGAGGAACCCAAGTTGGCGTTGGCATACGTTACAGATGCCTTGGAGTTTGAGATATCTCAGTACACACTCTCAAAATATGGACAGAACCAACACTGCCGCACTGACAGCTCTCCGGCTGCCACGACCAGCATGCGCCAATTTCGATTTCTCTCGAAAGCACCACACTCGCATTTGCATCCCTCAGGGCAGCTCGTGGCATTCAGAGACCCACTGGCATGACCACAGATCAAGCTGTGATGTTCTCGAATGTACCGAGGGTCGCCTGAAGGTATCTTACAGTTTCGAATCCTACAGTGGTGGTTCGAGCGCTCTTCCACAAGGCACCCATCACTCTTTCCATGAAGGAGAGCGTACTACATGGTCATCCGAGCGGCGGCATAAAGATCTGGTCGTGATCCTGGTAGCAAACGAAACCTTTTATCGCAACATGTGCAGTGCCATCCTTAACGCCAATCGATTCCCCGTTCTGTCTTCCACGCCATTGTGGCTGAGGGTGCTATTCAAGCTTCTGACACTATGGCCATCAGCGTATCAGTGGTTGCTCTCTGGCTTGTTGTGGGTGCAACTCCAAGCCATCAAGCATGCACATGGTTACTACACGTTGCACGGAACGATTCGCCTTGTAAAGCTGTGGCAGTGGACCCATCCTTTTGATACCGTACTGCCACCCAAGTGGCTCACGAAGCTGCAATGGCAAAGCCAATGTATTTTGTCGAAAGTTACTGAGAGCGCCTGCTTCTGGATTGGAAAATGCTTAGGCATGCGAGGTCAGTATCCTGAGTACACGCCGCAGTACGCATATGATGAAGACGGGAAAGCCATGCATGCTAGATGAACTAGCATAAAAGAAGGAAATGTTCTAGGCTTGGATTAAGCCCAAATAGCAGGTCCATGTGATTGAATAATCTCTTCCGAGCATGGGGAGCATCACAAAAGGGTATTGTGCAGCGGTCAAGATCTTCATTTTCTCGTTTTATGAGAGAGCGCGGATGAGAGAATGTGGCCCTCCTGGAGACGCATCTTGTAACAATTCCTGATTCATTCTCGTTCGAAGTCTTCCAGGCGTAGCGTTACTCCCGCCTTCGTGGAGTATACAAGTTGAGAAGTTATGACGATGGTTACCGCGTCATATGACATGAGCCGTCGAGAAGTGTCCTGGAGAAAATAATGAAGGTTAAATCGCTGGAACATTGTGCTCAGTTGAAAGATAGGGGCGGGCTGGGTAGGGCTGACCCTAGAATGTTTTCTCTACAGGGGCTAGAAGCTGGGAGCTGATACGTGGACACCCCCTTTTGATGCATAGACACCCCCCCATATCGGGTTAGCTTCCGAGGTTGCGCGACTAGCTGTGCGCGTAACCACCGCAAGTCTACTCCACTAAGTCAACCCCACTATATCGATAGTTTAACCTTATTAATTAAATAATTAAGTTGTATAAAGATCTTAAATTACTCTAATAATTATATTTTAAAGTTATTTTATTAATTCGCTACGTAGGTGTAGTGTAGTAGCTACGTAAGCAATAATTATTTATTTTAAACATATCGTATACTAAGGCGCTAACACTTTTTTTTTTAATATCTCGCCTAGGTGGCGACGATAAGGTTAGCACGATAGCTATAATGCTATAAACCAGCATTAGTACGAGTATAAGGCTATATCTTAAAGCCTATATAGTCTTAAAGAGAAGAAGTAGTATAGTATAAGGGAGTAGGTAGGGCGCGTACCCACTATCTCTTTCCTTATATACGGGAGGTACACGCTAAACATTAGCGTATCCGAAGCAATCTTATCTTTAATTAAATTACTCAGCTTATAATAGAATTATTAGTTATCTATAGATTATAGAATGGACGAATTGGAACATTAAGCTGTCCTTAGATACGCTAAAGCTTAGCGTATACCTCCCGTATATAAGGAAAGGGATAACACTAAAATACTAAAATAATTGCGGAAGAATAGTCGCACAACCGCGTGAGCTAACCCGGTTCGGGGGGGGGTGTCTATGCATCAAAAGGGGGTGTCCACGTATCACGTCCCTAGAAGCTTGGCAGACGAACCCCGGTGATGCCGCTAAATTACCCCATAGTACTACTTACACTCTTTCATGCATGTCGCCGGCATCTTAGGTAGCTTTGCTGACCCCTTAGCCTTGATCCGTCCTGATCTCAGACAGAATGTTCAATTTTGTATGTCCCTTTATAGCACAAGAGTTGTTGGGATGCTGCTGATATAACTTTCAACATACAGCATAAATCCCTCGATGTCATAACCCTCTTCCACAAACCCTCCGTTCCTGCTTCTCTTCGTGTTCTCACACTCCTCAAGCAAGTGTCAGCTCATGCATCTGAAACGGCAACCGAAGACCAAGCCACAGATCATACTCACCAGAACAAACTACAACGGACAGAATTCCAATTGAATATCACTGAAGATCCACCAACAGGGGACCAATTGAGAACAATAATTGAGTACTCTGGTGACGGGGAAGCTGGTCAGATCATAGATGGAGCGAGAGATATGTCAGACGCGATAAAAAGAATGTCTCAAGATATCAAGCGATTCAAGGCGCCCGTGGTAGGTGAGCTCTTTTCTTGAGGAGTGTCAGAAAACTTCTGACGAAGACCTAGACAGTGGATTGGAATAATGGCAAAGCTGGTAGGTCTGACAGAGTACAAATTATCGCCTACTCCCGTTGACAAACAGTATAGTCATTGGAGACAATGAATCAGAGATCATGAAGATGATAGCGCAACTACCAAAAGAAACAGAGCAGGTGTAGGGTAGCATTGCTGAATGACTGGAAAGAGGACCATTGCCTACTCTTGCGCTGACTCGTGAAGACTTGAGGCGAATCCGGAACCATGAGCAATCAATTACTAGGTTGCAGTTCTGAGCTCATACCCACGCACATCTCTCAAATCATGGAGTACGTGCGAATGAACCGTCTATTGGTCTCCACTCTCCAAAAGCATATGCCAAGCCAGAAGTAATCAAAGTTCTCTCCTATCATGCCAGTCACAAGTTGAACATCAGTGGCCTGCGCTGAAAATATCCTGCAAGTCAATAGTCAATCGTGACTTCTCTATCTGGTCCCAGATGGCACTAGTCGAAGCAGGTGACCTACTGCTATCTAATTACTCACGAATCAGCATTTGCTTGAACATTGGAATAGAATGATTTGCATTTGTAAGGTAGTGAAGCTGGGTAAATGCACAATTTCACAATTTCACGGTCTCAATTGCACTCCAACACTCTTCGTGAAAGGCCTAAGATTGAGCTTGTACACTCAGGCACAAATTGACATCTTCCGTCCCGTCCATTCTCGCAGGAGCAAACAACACGATCACTCCTCTTTGATGGATTGCTAGACCTTTAAGGCCTTTAGGCGCACGTCAAAGGCCATTCTCTCTTGGATACTGGGTCTCCATACCCTGTATCTTGGCTTGGATGCTTTCAACACATGAGTTGAACGAATTTGCATTGAAGCCTTCGGAACGTGATCTGACTTTAGCAGCAGTTGCAACAGCAACAGCCTCCCAGTCTCATCGTCATGGCCCATCCCTCGCAGCATCTAGGACCTGGCCCGGCTGTGTTCTCCACAAGGAATGGCAAATATGCTCAACGACCGGCGCTTCCTAACATGAGCATTGTCATCAGGTCTGATCCTCGAGAAGATCGGGATTCAATGACAGCAAAACTCCAAACCGAGTTTCCTGCAATATGCAGAGCCATCCGGACGTTCGGAACAATCGTGGGCGACTATTTCGATGGCTACGATCAAGAGCTGCAAGGCTTTGAATTCCTTCGCGCAGTCGTTATGCACATCGCTGCAATCAATGAGAATCGAGCAGGACGAGTGCTAGGCTACGTCGAAGCGTGGATGGCTTCCAACCAAGAGGCGTTCGCTGAGGTGACACCGGGACACACTCTTGAGCGTCTCTTCAAACAAGAAGATATTGACAAGTACGGGGGGGACTTCATGGAGGATGCGGCGGCGCAAATCAAGCATCGCAAGATTCATGCTCTTCGCAGTGGTAAGAACCTGTACCTAATACAATGTGCTGGACTGACCCCGGCATAAGGAGTTGCTCAAGAATCACAGCGCTTACAGCAGCAGCAGCAGGAGCCCATGGGTATGGAGCTCCTCCTTTCTCGATCGCACTACGGTCCGTCACCAAGCAGTTTACCTGCTTCTCAGAATCCACGAGGCATGTCAAACCCAGAACGGAGTCAAAGCAATGTGCAACAAAACCCCGCACCCTCCGTCCCTCCAGACCCTTCTCACCGCCAGCGGGGCGTCTACTCCCTGTATCCCCTTGGTCCAGAGCATTTTCAAACAGGATCTTTCAATCCGATCACTGTTCCCCCTGACCCTGCTCATTTTGCCATGAGCAATTACCACTCACCCAGGATGAGTCATAATAACACCGCTTCTTCTCGAGGTTTTCCGGGTTCCTTAGGTTATGGACCTCAGCCGCGTGCTGTACTCTCCCATCGTCATCAGAACTACAACGACAATCAGCCAAAGGGAAGAAAGAATCCTGTCAAGAGGTCTTCCGATGATGCCCGTCGAGGCAGCTTTGAGGCAGGCAGCAGGCGGCAGTCTTCTGGTCGGAGGCGCTCTAGTCAGCTCGGAACTTTTGACTTAGTCCAGTCCCCCCAATCCATGCGGTCTTCGGTTCAATCGTTCAATGACCCGTCGCAGCCTCCTTTCTACCCCTACGCCTATCAAATCGAGCCTGCTACGGACGTCCAGTATCAGCCCCCTATGACGGCATACGATCTTGCAAACATGCAGAATGCAGTCCCATATCCGCCAGGAAACGATAGGCGGCAGTCTTCAATAAGTGCTCCGATCAACCCAATTGCTTCCTACGCAAGGAATCGTTCTGCAACTGAGCCCGAGCACTTGATACCACAGAACAGCCTTCCAACAACAATGACCCATTCTCCTGATCCAGTGTATCTTGGACCACGTTTGAGTGGCACAGGAGATCAGCAAACACTAACGACACGTGTACCAGTCGCTTCAGGCCAATCTCCAGAATTGGCTGGCCAGTCTCGGGATTCCCATGTTTTTGAATACCAGATCTCGAACGTCCAATCGAGCCTTTCCCCTACTCAGCCTATGGCTGCGGACATTGATACACATCCCAAACCCTCTGTGAAGAATGAAAATCAACATCAGGCTCAGCCAGCTCAACGCTCGAGGCATCAAGAAAGCCCAAAGAAGGACGCTGACCCCATCAAGAGCGTCAGCATCTGGATCGGAAGAATACCCCGAGAATACAGCAAATCCACAGTCTTGGAAATCTTAGAGCCTTGCCGAGGCCTCCTTAAAATTGGCGAGCCGAGAGTCAGTGCAAATCATTACTTTGAATCTCCTGATGCGTACGTTTTCGCAGTGTAGGTACCTCTTTATGTCTGCAGTAGAGTTTATGCTCATCACAATCGTCATAGCTTTCAATCCCAGTATGACGCTGAAGAAGCTCTGGACCGGATACCTCAAACTAGCTTCCCACAGCTTCCTGAAGGCAGATTTTTAGCTGCAGATTGGCCAAGGAATAGTGCCTCTACACCAAATCGGCATCAACAGAAAGACAAGGGGAATATCAGACGGGCTGCGCCACAAGTGTCACCAACAAAGGCACGGAAAGCCAATAGTATAGAAGGTTCCAGCATTCACGAACCTGACGGAGGGGGCTCGCGCAATCGGGGGAAATTGGAAGCCACACCAAGCAGAAAAGCGGCAATATCAAGCGCCAGGGACAGTGTTATTACGTCTAGCTCGCATGCCGTAACAAAGGAGCCTGTTGACAAGAATGTCCGTCCAGGACTCAGTCAAGAAGCTCACGTAACGGGCCCAATGACTGAAACCAACATGCTTTCCCAAACGGAGCTGACCCCTAGCACTGCCGAACCTTTGACTAAAGAAAGAGAAAATGTATCTGCTAGTCGTGAAGCCAAGGATGAAGAGCCAGCGTCTACAAAGGCCCCGGATGCCAACAACGATCACTCTACCACGGACGGCGCCAGCGAGTCCGTCCCCGCTGCTACCAAGCCACTCGCCAATGAGCAGAAAGCTCAAAAGTCGAGCACCAAGCAGCACGAGGATCAAACCATTTCAACTACTCAAGCCAAACAAGCAAATAAGAAGGCCAAGAACAAGAACCGGATCAAGTCTCATCAATCTAGAGCAGCCGACATTTTACAAAAAACCGATAGTCCTCAGGCCTCAGGAGGTAGCCCCAAGTCGGAAAATATCAAACCACCATCCAAGGCACCGGTAAATCCAACAAAAGAGACTTTTTTAGAGAACGCGGCACTTCCACAGCACGGGGATGATGCCGCGAAACCCCGTGCAACTAAGAAAGTATCGGAACCCTCAGTTCCCACCAGCTCAAATCATGCCACAATTGACTCGGCAAGTCAATTACTTCCAGATTCATCAACTCTGGAGAATCACCCTGGGGCACCAAACATGTCGACAACGACAGAGCAATCACCCCCGTCCATCGCAGACCTTTCCATTGTATCCAGTATTCCCGAAAAGCAATTTTCTCATGCACAATTACTACATGGAGAGCATGTACCAGAGGTTGTTCCCATCAAGACTGATGAGGCTGTGAGCGCCATGGTAGAGACCACAGCATCAGAATCAATCGCCGCCAGGAACAGCCTCTCTGGAGACCAAGAACCTGAATCGCAGGTGATGACTCGAAATGCCAGCAGCTCCACTCATCGTGAACCTGGTAGCGCCTCATTCGAACAGTCTTCGACCAAGCAGACTTCTTACTTGCCGACAGAGCGCTCCAATAGCATCGTGGATGGTCCTCGGCCGGAAATTGTTCATTCAACAAGCCTCTCGGCGAGACAGCAGGGACAGAATGCTGGGCTTGATGCGGAGAAACTGCGCACGCTGCTTGAGGCTAACGCGGCCTCGCCTGAAGGCCCTGAGACTGTCGGAGACTCGATCAGCCAACCAGTGGCTGTTCATAGAGAACAGGCAAGTGCCACGGCACCGAAAGCTGCGGAGCCTACTCAAGCCTTGATAGAAGACGAGCCTCTTGTTCCACCTGCCCTACATTCACCTGAAAAGGCCGAGCGTTGTGAGCGGCCGAAGCAGGAAACTGCTAGAGACTCGTCAAATGATACTACCAATTCCAATACCGAATCCAAGACAGGCGAAGTAGCGACGACAGATTCCCCTGGCAAGTTGTCTCATCTTCAAGCGCCGGATTTTCATCCTGTTCGATCAATGAGCGAAGAGGACAAGCAATTACAAATGATCCCATCACAATCCTGCTCTCCACAACCTTTCTCATCGCCAATCCAGACACGTCATAAGAAAAAGCCAAAACACTTTGCGCCTGTTAAAGAAGAAAATAGTTCAAATGCGATGGTGCCGTTGACTGAGGTAGGTACAGAGTCGGATGATCAAGGTTCGGTAGATCAATTACCAGAGGTGACGCCCCTTCTGTCCCGCAGACTTTTCACTGTTTACATTGTGCAAGTGTAATTTCGAGTCTATTGGATTTCTTTTCTAACTCTTCCTCCTCAATAGCACCCTGAGACAAACTTAGACTCCGCCAATGATCCCAAATCTCCGTCAGCGAGTCAGGTCAAAAAGGCGAAACAGAAAAAGCGATCAAACAAGAAGAAGAAGAAAAAGGGAAAAACTGATGGAGACTTGGCGGCCGAGTCCTCGTTACCCACACCCACTCTTAGAAATCTACCCAAACCCGAGACTCCCTTCCTTGTTGATGATGGGATGAGGATACCGGTCATTTCGAGTCCAGGACCAAGTAACAAGAACTACGACGGCGTGTATGCCACGCCTACGAGGTACATCACTGCAGCACGCGCAAAGTTCAGCCAGCAAATAGAAGGTCTTCCACGTTCGATGAGGGATCTATCTGACGCAAATTCTGACTCCTCCAACCCTTCTGATGTTGCTATTATCAACACACCTCTAAGGTCCTCCGCTCATGGCCAAGAAGGACTGCAGGCCGCTTTGGTGGAATGTGGTTATCAATCACCTCACGATCCCTCTAGTGATCATCACTTCACGATCAAAGATCCTCAGCTAAAACGACTGGAACGTCTCCAGATGATGGAGGAGCAGAAAGAGGAGCCCGAAAGTCCGGGCGACGCAAGCCCCGATAGACAATTCATAGATCGACTACAGGATCTTAGACGGCAACAAGAATTCAAGCAATATTGTGAGCAGACAGCAGGTGCTCGGGTACTTCAAAATATATCAGCTCCTTCCACACCTACGAGACTTCCAAGTGTTAGGAAAGGGACATCGGAAGATGACTCGTCGGTCATAGAGCTTGAGGGGAAAATTGAGAAGATTGCTGCACAGCTGGTATCTGCCAAAGTCCGTCGGGGCGAGAAGGAGATCGGCACGTCGGCCGAGGACCTCAAGATTCAGCGGGCGAAGGTTCTACTTGATCTTTCGCCGAGGCGATGTCGTCCAGGGGGTGGCACCACGCGATGGGCAATGATGGCCGCTGAATATGTTGATGATTACGACAATATGATGCAAGTCTCGGCGCCTGTCACCCCAACTCGGAAGTCGAAAGCTAGTAGTACTAATCATTCGGCTCCAATGCCAAGAATCTCCTTACCAGGACACGAGAGATCAACTCGAGGATCGCCAGTGGTAAGCAGACCAGGCTCTACGATGGAGCACACACCGGGTTGGACGACAGTAAGGATACCATTGAAGCGAGGCGAAGATCAGTCCAAGGTCCTCGCAGAATATCACGCCGATAGGAATGAGTTCCTTGGCTTTGAGGGAAGGCCCGAACACAGGCCAGTTCCGAAATCGTCCCATCAAGGGAGCTCTGAGTCTGAACTAATACATACTCCACCATCGACCCCGTCGCCACAAACCTTGGGCCGACGGACGCCATCTCAAGAGCGGGAGCAGCGGATCCCATCGCCGCCATCGCCACAAACCTTGGGCCGACGTACGCCATCTGAAGAGCGAGAGAAGCGAGTCCCATCGCGGCCATCCCCGCAGACCTTGGGCCGACGTACACCATCTGAAGAGCGGGAGAAGCGGATCCCATCGCCGCCATCGCTTCGCCATGCTCGTCGAAGCGCCGGGTCTCTGGGAAGGACTCTTGAAGATATGCAAGCCATGGCCGGCTCTGCCATCAGCCGTGCGAGCACCAATGAGCGGGCGGCAATAAATCGTGAGGGAGGTACTCTATTTTCACCTGACATGGACCAGAGAAGGTGGCTCGGTAATGATGTTGTAGGCTATTGGGGACAAAATAGTGGCGCAAACCACTCCAAAGTGTATCACGAAGCTCAAGCAAAGACCGAAGACGGCAAAGTAATTGAGGAGCTAGACAGAGCGGAACAAGGAAAAGTTGCGGACGTGCACGCTTTTCTGAGTTCGTTACTAAAGCTGGAATCTTCGAATTCGTCTAAGGAAGATGACGATAATCAAGTGCCTGCATCAGGCTCGAGGACAGAAAAATCTCTAATCGTGCCGCTGAGGGATGACAATGATGCCAAGGCCGATGCAGATGCAGAGAGACCATCAGCCAAGCGAGAGGCTGGAAACGAAGACATCAGGAGTCAGAGCGCTGATAAATCATCCTCCAACATGGAGAGCTCCGTTGACGCCCGCTTTGACAGGAAAGACGTTGTCCCAGCTACAGATAGGGACGCAGAAGTTTTTGAGAGCGGTCCAGAGACTGCAACTGAAACTGAGGACGATTTCAATTGCCCTACGCCCACCACGTTTGGTTTTGGAAGCGAGAGTGACGTTTTCATCAAGAATGACGATCAAGATGATTCTGAATATCCGGTCCTCCCTCGTGGCAGCGGTCACTCTTTGAAAGGAGGCAAGAGCAGGTCACCCACCAGAGGCGGGTATGCCGCCGCTGCTAAGAAGAAAGTCGTGGCAAAGGCGAAGAATCAGGGAACGAAGGAGACCAAGGAGAAGAAGAGGAGCGATGGATGGTCTGTGGGTAACGAGGAAACTTGGGGGTCTGGAAGGCGCAATAGCAACAAGAAGTAAGGGGATGGAACGCGAAGGTCTGAAAAGTATCTTTCGCTTATCAGACTAACATCCGAAAGATTGGAAAGAAGCGAGGTCGGAAAAGGGGATTACGGAGTGGTGGTTCGGTCAAGATTGGATGAAGGGAGGGAGGAATCCATGCTGGCCAGCTAAGGAAGGCTGCTGAGAGGGGCCGAGGCTGGATTTTGCACGATAGTATTGATTATATCTTACGTCCAATTCGAATGAGATGATTGTAAGCATCAATAGGAATGAAGTTCTCAATCCCAAGGAAGTATTTGCTGGTACACATGATTGCATTATCTGCTTTAATCTGCTATGCTCGTCACCATACGAACGCCTTTTCCGTCATTTGAGAACCGGCCTAGCACTCGTTTCCTTGCACTCCTATCTCGTATGCTTTAACCCTCCGAACCGATTCCCTAGAAGAATCGAATGTCATTATTGAATTCGTATGACGCATGGCAAGCCCATTTCTTTATAAGACAAAGACCGAAGTAAAGAAACCCAACACCAAGCCTCTCAGAAGATGGTACCGAACGAGCCGTCTGTTGGCAGCGCTTTGCGCGGACTAGCTGGCTTGCCGCTAGGGTCGACAGTTGGCTTGCGGTGTCTGTAATATACTGTTAGCCGGAGAAAATTGTAGAAAATCTAACACTAGGAAGGGAAGGGCATACCTGAAAGTAAATCCGACAAACAACCCCTTGCCCATCTGCTCATCGCGATCCGCCATATTTTCCAGTGCGGCTTGCTTATCATGCACCTCCTTGTACTTCGCCATATCAGCCTCATTCGAGAAATCATCAAAATAGCCAGCATCCGTCTCGCCCTCCAACTCTGGCACAAAGGGCGCGCGCTGCTCCCTCAACTTGGACCAGTCCACCTCGGCGAAATAGGGGTGCTTGTAGATTTCATTGATGCTTCGGAAACGGTGTTTCTTTGAATTGACGCAGCGGATGATCAAGTCCCAGGTGCGTGCTGATAGGAAATAATTGGGGTCTTCGAACTTGGGTTTCTTGAGGACTTTGTCCCAGTTGCGGAGGTTTTGCCATGTTTCGTCGACGGTAGAGCCGGCGAAGGGGGGATAGCCGCTCAGGGCTTCAAAGAGCATGCAGCCGAGGGACCAGTAGTCGACTGTGAAGTCATACTGGTCTCCCTTGAGAACTTCGGGAGCCATATAATCCGGCGAGCCTACAATAGACTTGGCGTAGTTAACCTCGCGATCGCGTAGAGAGCGATAGCCGTCTCTTCGTTCAGCAATAGAGCGCTGCTCCATAGGGTTGACGAAGGGAGCAGATAGCTGGCCGACTTCTTCGAGCTTTATACGCATGGATTCAAACTTTTGGGGAGATAGCATGCCAGCTGCAAGGCCGAAATCTGTGAGTTTGACGTGGCCAGTAGAGTCGATGAGGAAATTTTCGGGTTTGAGGTCACGATGGATATAGCCAAGTTGGTGTAAAGCGTCCACACAGCAGAACATCTCGGCAATGTAGAAGCGAGAGTGGCGATTGTGTAAAACACCGGTATTATTGAGCAGTGTGCGGAAATCACCTCCTGGTACATATTCCTAGAACTGGATTAGTCTCTGCTCATTGTCGAGGATACAGAGCATGGTGACTCACCATAGCTAAGTAGATGCTCTTTTCGTCTTGAAAGGCGTACAATAATTTCACAAGCCATTCGCTCTTCGCTGCAGTCAGAATGTCCCTCTCTGTCAAGATATGCCTGACTTCGTCCAGCTTGAAAAGGAGTTTTTTGCTCATGACTTTCAGAGCGCACACTTCCCTCGTATCTTTCTTTGCTGCAAGGTATACCTGTCCATACCCTCCTTGACCAACTTGCGTGAGAATCTGGAAATCACCATGGCGAAGTCTCGTGCGTCGCTTTCTTAAATTCGCCCGCTCTCTGCCTAAATACTTGTGCCGTGCCGCCTCGTACTCCTCGACAGGTGTTGCTGGTGGCGCTGGAAACTGCGCATCGAAGAGGCTCTCGCGACTTTGACGGTGATGAACGTAGCTGAGGAGATCAAAGTAGTGGTCAAGAAAGTCTAGCTTATGTCAGTAGTTACAATAGGCTAATAACTAAGATTTGCTGACATAATTGAGTGACATTTGCAAGACGTTTGACTTTTGGTAGCTGTAGTTTCTCTAGCTCTTCTGCTGTCAAGCCCCGTTGGGTATTATACCGCGCTTTCCCCCCTGAGTCTGTGTCTCTGGCCTGATATGGTTCTTGACGAGAAACTGCCGCCTGATTTGGGGTTGCCGGCTTGGACTGACGTATTCCTGGTGGAGTGTTCTCCTTGCCTTGCTTCTTAGTAGGGCTCCCGGGGCCTATGCTGTGTTCTGGACGGCTGAGGCTGGCGTCCAAACTCTCGTCGAATACCGATCTGCCACCCTTATTCGGTGAACCAGGGCTCAATTGCTGTCTACCGGGCTTAGTGGGACTGTCGAGTTTCATAGCATTATCAAAGACATCGGGAAGCTCATTGGCTCCTGGCGGAAGCTTGCTCTTGCTTGGGCTGCCCTGAGGCGTTGCATAGGGAGAGGTGAAGCCGGCGCCTGTTGGCGTATGCGGTGCCTCATAAACCTCGTTTCCAGAGCGAGTATGAAGCAGAGGAGGTGGCATTGGCATAGCAAAGTTCGGCTTGCCTTTGCCTAACGGAGACGGAAAAGGTGCGGTGGAAGCCATGTTGGTGATACTTGTAGATGGCGGAAGGTTCTAGGGATGTTGACGGCGAAAGGAAAGAACCTTGGCGGAGTGGAGCAACCGCGTTGGTGCGTTTCCTCACTCAATGACGGTCTTGTTCACTTGGTCATCTAGGACCATATTTAGTCTCCGAATCAAGCTATTTCATCTGATATATTGTGCAATGGACCGTTCGTCTTTGCAGCCAAGGATATAGAATGCAATGTTTGGTTTTCGGATGTTGGCAGTCCAACGCTAGCGCTTACAAAACTGTTGCGCTTCGCCAGCTCAGACTTCACAGATTCTTCTTATATCGCTGTATGTTCGGATTCATATTTGCCAACCTGACTCAATCTTTGGGCACATCCACGACCATATCAACAGTGAGGTGCAGCATGACTGTCTTGCAATCTGTCTTATGAACTCTACCTAGAACTACACGTCCTAGCGGAATTCTCGCCTTCCTCTCCTCTGATGGCGGTTCCAATCTCGAACAGATTGAGGAACATGACAGTCATGAGAACAAGCACTATAGGATGTAGTCATTCTCTTCGGCGTGAGTTAGGGCCTTGTTTGGGCCACGATGTCCCAGTCTGCTGCTGTAGCTGCAAATATGCAGAGAGGTCCCAATTGACGGGCAAAGTCCCTGATGGAAGAGCCTTCCAATACTATTTTAATTGCCACATCTTCTGTCTACGTCCAATGGATCAAGCAGAAATTCTCGCCGGGTTTCTCAAGAACGTGATCAATGTCTAGATGATGAAGCTACCTGAGACGAACCATTTTAGCTAGCTCTCCTTTACACGTGCTATGTAATGGCGCGTCGTTTCTTCCATCTACTAAATATTGCATGCCTCTCCCTGTACATGGTCTCCGAGCCCTCTCGTTGACCAAGACTTGTCTGAAGTATTGAAGTTGCAGAGGAAAGTCCAGCCCCCCTTTTAGTGTTACCAAAATCGAACAGTATATTCCATAACGATTAAGTGCAAACGCGATGTTCTACAGTCACGAAAGTACGTATGAATAGTCGTCTACCTCGTCAAGTATGTATGGCTGACTTTTTTCACCTGCCAGTACTGACATCACGTCGTGGTGGTGTGGCAACCGTCTGGTACATCTTCCTTCCTGGCATTGCTTCCGGACCTCGCTGAAACCCACAGGTTGGTCGCGACACTTGGGTCCAAATCGAACCTGAAGAAGGTAAATCGAAAAGCAATCCTCGATGTAGATGTCCCAGAGACATGTCGTATCATCATCACACCTGAGGCGCCAATGGCCTTGAGGTTGCAGAGCAATCTACTGTGAGGTTCTGTTTCTGATATCAGGGACGCCTGCTCACTATCTTTTAATTCTAGCTATGGAGTCTCTCGCGTCTACTCTCAACAGTGCGGCTACATCTTGTCTGATGCTCAAATTGCGCAAGCCAATATGAGAGCCTTAATCAAAGCTGTGAAAATTTCAGAGCTTGACCCTAATGCTGGCAAAGCACGGTGTGTTTGCTCATTCGCCCTCGATTTCTTCGCTGATAAGGATTGGCAGCCCTGACCAACTCGTGCTTCAAGACGACCCAGCATTCCTACCCGAGTTCGCTCTTCCGGGGCTTGATATTGACCTGTCAGCTCTCGATATATCTACCGATGACTCGTCGCGTCGGTCCAGCGTCTTGTCACCGCATTCACAACGCTCAAGTCTCTCAAGCCATCAGGAAGCCGATGAGTCTATGCTAGGCCTCATCATACCTACATCTGATACCGGAGGCGCCGGAGACCTCGGCGGTTTCATCCTCCCTGGAGAAAATGTCAGCTCGGTTCAACGTAGTGAGCGACTTGGAAGGCTTCTGGACGAAGAAGAAGGAGAGGGTTTCAATCTTGACCCCGGGTTCACCATTGATGCTGACGGCAACCTGATCGAACAGCATACGCCAGGGCCAGGGCCAGCGACAGCTCCAAGTGGAGGTGCGCGATTAGGCAGTGATACTGCAGCAAGTGGTCCTGTACAGCAGGAATTGTTGGAGGGCCTTCAAGTAGGGCAATATGAGGTACTATCGGCTCCCATCCTGACTGATTCTTTCTCTAAAATTGCATGTTAGCGCGATCCTATGGACTTGGGTCATGACTTTCCCAGGATGGACGACGATGACCTTATACTCCCCACTGCCGAACCGTTCCCTGCAATGATAATCCAGGGCGGCAACTTGCGTACCGCGTCGTCCGAAGCTCGCCAAGAGGACGAATCTTCAGAATCCGCCGAGGCTCGACTACCACGCAAACCTAGAGCACCGAGAGAGTTGCCAGTTGACGAGAGACAAGAGCTACACAATGCCGACCTTGCCGACTGGAAGGCTAATTACGCTGATAACATGTCGCTGGCAGTTGAAGCGAAGAAGAACCACAAAGCCCCGTCTCTCGCCAAGAAGAATGCTGCATTTTGGGTTGTGGGTGCAGGGATCGGTGGGGTTGGTACGGGTCTGGGAATATCTAAGCTTCAGAGTCCACTTGATATGTTTGCCGGCGACTCCATGATGGAAGCCTTGACTGGTTTTAAGACAACTATGGCTGGGCTGAAGAGAGGTCGGGAGGGTGAAGAAGACCTTGGTTCGGACAGCGAAGCTCGTCGAGTACGGATGAGAGACGGTGAGAGTGATCAAATCGGTAGAGGCGACGGTTTGATTTTGAATGAAGATGAAGGGGCTGCGGTGTTGCCAGCGGAAGAGGCAAGATATGGTCATCACCATACGCCGATTAAACACTGACGTCTTCTACTCTAGGAAATTGAGCTCGGCCGGCACGCCCAACAACCTCTGGAAGATCCTTCGTTCCCATGGAATGTCAGCTCGGCGCGCGGTTCTCGACAAGGGTCACTCATGCGCGGTCGCGGTCTTGCAAGCAGTGTGGGGGGTTTTCCTACCAGTGCCGGAGGGCCCAGCTCTGTACCTGGCGTAAGAGGTATCGGTCCTAGTTCCCTGGACCGCCGTGCTAGCCGAATCGCCAGTGCCAGTCCTCTGGTCGGTCGAGGACAGCTGCGCTATAGTAGCCTCGAGCTTCCTGCTACCGCTGACGATGACGAGCTTTTTGGAGGTCGCCGTATACTTGATGACCAAGCCCTCGAAGAGTTTGAGCTATATGGTCCGGGGGCCGCGGTTGATACTCAGACTGCAGCAGATTCCCAGTGGGTGAGATCAACTCTCAATCAAGAGGCCGGCAACTTTCTCGCTTTTGTTGAGGCTCAGATCTCGGAGATCGCAGCACCTGAAGATGACCAGGAAGATGAATTGTCTGGGCAAGGTCAACCCAAGGCTTCAGTGGCTTTTGAACAGCTGCTTCCACCGCAACAAAATACGAAGATCGTCGCGGCTCAAGCCCTCTACCACGTCCTCGCGCTTGCAACGAAAAGTCTACTCAATGTCAAACAAGATCCGGCAGACGGCCCGATGGAGCTCAGCATGCCGACTACCCTGTAAGGTTATCGATTTCATGTATTGAGGGTCGAGAAGGTGGTCTTCTTTTGTTCTTTAATGAAGAAACGATATCGGCGTTAGCATTTGTCGCTTGAACTTCGCTTGTCATCTTGCTCCATCTACTATTTTCGAGCGCATACTCAGCCATGTACGACGTTGCTCCAATGTAAAACCACGAACCATACTCTCTAGCAGAGCTTCGTTACCACTATTTGCAGCCATTTAAAAGATTCAGATGGCCTCGATCTGCTTTGCACTTTGTGAATATTACTTGAAGGAGATTGCTTCCACCAAAACAGAAAACCTTTCTACGCTCACCCCTTTCCTTTTCCACCAGCCCGTCATATGTGGTAGGAGCTTCAAGCATGCTAGCCAGGCCCGTACCGTCCAAGGTCCCCAACGGCACCGGGCACTAGAATCGGCCTACAACGCCATGACGTTAACCCCGCGGGGTTGCTCTAAGCCCCGCAACTCTCAGTGAGGAAAAGTAAACAGTCGAGACCGAGATACACAATTGCTTCCTACCTTACTTGCCAGATTGATCCCATATTTCGAGAATTAGATTTCTGCTGCAATCCAGTCTTTTTCTCTGGTGCAACCATGCCTAAAGTGCAAGAGCACCCAGATCACCCGGAAGGCGGTAGAAAATATGGGGCGTTCCAAATGGTAAAGTGGACATACAATTTCCAACGACTTCAGAGATTGACCGTCTCTTAGGAAATCTACCAAGATGGCCTGCTTAAGAATAAATTACCAACCGTCACCACCAACCCGAATAATCTCGAAGAACAAGCAAGACACCATCTCGGCGCCCGAAGCTTCAATTATGTCGCAGGCGGAGCAGGCGAAAAAGCTACAATGGATGCCAATCGCCTGGCTTTCAGACAATGGAAGGTCAATTGCCAATCCGCCCTCATCCTAGACCCAACATCACTAACATTCTCTGAACCAGATGATCCCCCGCATGCTCCGCCCAACCACCCACCGAGACCTAAGAACAACCCTCTTCGGCCACAAACTCGAATCCCCCCTCCTCATCGCCCCCGTCGGCGTCCAATCCATCTTCCACCAAGACAAAGAACTCGGCGTCGCGGAAATCGCCACCGAAATCGGCGTCCCCTACATCCTCAGCACAGCCGCCAGCAGCAGCATCGAAGAAGTCGCCAAAGCGAGCGGTAATGGCGTGAGATGGTTCCAACTTTATTGGCCTCAAGATGACGAAATCACCATCTCGCTGCTCCGGCGCGCCAAAGCTAATGGTTATACCGCATTGCTTGTCACACTCGATACCTGGACGCTTTCGTGGAGGCCCGCTGACCTCGACAATGCATACGTCCCCTTTGCCTCCGGCATCGGCGACCGAATCGGCTTCTCGGATCTCGTCTTCCGCCGTAAATTCAAAGAAGAATACAAGCAAGAAGTCGAAGACGACGTCTTCCTCGCCTCCCGCGCATGGGAAAAGGCAGTCTTCGGCGCCGCGCACACATGGGACCAACTAGCTCTCTTAAAGAAAGAATGGGATGGCCCAATCGTGCTGAAGGGCATCCAGCATGTGGATGATGCGCGGATGGCGGTGCAGGCGGGCGTGGATGGCATTGTGGTTAGCAATCATGGGGGACGGCAGTTGGATGGGGCGGTGGGGAGTTTGGAGGTGTTGCCGGAGATTGTGGAGGCGGTGGGGGGAAGGGTGACGGTGTTGTTTGATAGTGGGGTTAGGACGGGAGTGGATGTTGTGAAGGCGCTTTGTTTGGGGGCGGAGGGGGTGCTTGTTGGGAGGTGGGTGCTCTGAATTCCTGCTTCCATCTGGGACTTAGGTGAGGGTTCTGGGTTGGGACGTGAGCTGATTCGAATTGCGTAGGCCATTCGTGTATGGTTTGGCGATAGGGGGGAAGCTGGGGGCGAGAGATGTTCTTAGGGGATTGCTTGCGGTGAGGAGATTTCGAGAATGTGTCTGTCAACTTCATAGGCTGACCTTTGCGATAGGATCTCGACCAGAGTATGGGCCTTGCTGGTATTCAGGATATAGCTGGGTGCAATCGCTCCATGGTCCGAAAGGTGCAATATGGCGGCGACACGATATCTAATCATTAAATTTGAGGACGATGCATAGCGGTGGTGTACTAAAAGAGGCGGCGAGGTAGAGGACGTGTGCCAGGTGCACAAATATTCTTAAAAACTTGCATTAAGCGGAATAACATGGATACGGAGACGAAAAGGGGATTACGCGAGGCCCCTATCGGTAGAAATCCGGAAAGCGCATTGGTGTGCAAAAGCAATAGACAGAAGACGAAGTCTCAAGACGATATTTGCTTGTAACCCTTCAAATTCGTTATGTGCATCTAATCGTCAATTTCGTCCATGTGAATGTCTCTGGTGGGAATGAACCCATGCCACATCTAATAGAACAGTCTCTTACCAGGTCATCATAGGGTTGCTTGAATCCATGCGGTGAGCCAGTCGTCCTTTGCTGGGAGCAGATTCGAGCTTCTTCAATGCCCAAAACCAAGCCTAAGGAACCCTTCAAGACGCATCAGAGGGGTATAGTCAGCAAGTCTTCCATCCATTCTTCGCTCTCTCAATGTTTATCCCCCACCCGTCCATCACAACTCCTCAGCTCTCTCAAGCTGCTTGGCTCGATACGACTCATACCCCTCCTCCCCCACCAACCTCGCCCGATGCACCTCCTCCTCCGTAACCCCCTTCCACTCACTTCCCAGAATCCACCCAATATACGCACGATCCCCGAACCCCCCAAAGAAAAAAACTTCCCTCACAACCAACCTAGCCCACCAACTCTCATGGATATCATTCCCCGGCGCCCACGCCTCCGCGTCCTCATGCCTCTTTAAAAAACACTCTTTCACACCCTCATCCTCGACCTCATCAGCGGAAATATGCTCCATGTATCCGATGAGAGAGATACGCGGCATGTTGGCTGGAGAATAGGTGTAGATGTCATCGCTTGGGGGGGCGGTGGGCGGGGGGTGCCAGCGCAGGGAGAGCGTGACGTTGCTGCCGGCGCGGCTGTTTTTGAAAGTTGTGGCTATTGTTATGGCGAGGATTGTGGGGTTGGAGGGTTGGGGGGAGCAGGAGGCGTAGTATTCCATCAGGCCGATAGGGGCGCCGCTTAGGTCGTTCGGGGTGGTCCATTGTGCGTCTTGGTCTTGGGAGATGGTGTTTTCATTGCTGGAGGGGAAGACTGAGGAGACGGTAGCGATGGAGGAGAGGTTGAGCAATCGTCGGGCTAGGATTGCGGACTCGTGTCGTGTGGGAATTTGGTAGGTTGAAGGGGAAGCAGGGTTGCTGAGGATGTGCTGGGGGTGGGAAGGGTTGGAGAAGGCGGCGGGAAAGAGGGAAAGGAGGATGCTTGCTGTGGGGAGAAACATGATACGTGGCGGTGGAAGGAAAGTGAACGTGGCGAAGTAGGGGAAGGAACTATATACAGAGAAGTGGAAGGCGTTGATGGAGGTTGCACATGATTAAATTGAATGCCGACTCGGTATCGGAGATATATTGATAAGTGTAGGACTAAATCTCCAGTATACGACACAGTTCTGTGTCTATCACTCGTGCTAGACGAAATTATGTATAGACAGATATTTAGAATAGAATCTGCCCTGGGTATATCGTGGAGTAGTCCTCTTTTCCTTCTCGTGTAGACCGCCTACTAATCCTCATCACTGATTTCTTCCATCTCCACGCCTTTGGTCTCCGTATCCGGCTCTCCCTGCTCCTCCACCATCTCCATCTCCCTAGCAAACCTTTCTTCCTCTTCTCTGAGCCTGCGTGCTACTGGATCCTCTGTGATATCAGGCGCAGCGTCCACTACTGGTCGCCGTCTTATGCCCTCCCCGTTAGCAGCATTCTCGGGCTCTTGCCCGGCACTATAGCCTTCCTTCTCCAACCTCTCCAATTCATCCTCTTCCAACAGCGTTCCTTTCCCTTTCGTAGCATCAATCTTCCTCCTCACGGCGGCAGGCATAAATCTAGCCGTAGATTCTTTCTTCAGGTCCCTGACCTGCGGTGCACTTTCATACGTAGTCCTCACTGCAGGCTTCTGCGGAAGCGTAGTATTTGGGATCTGCTCCTCTTCCGGTAGATGTTGCCTTTCAGGTAGCCGTCGATCTGGCCCTAAAGGCTCAGAGTTTGCATTCGTAGAATGGCGAGGCCGATCATTTCGCTGCCGTGGTATAGGTGGCGGCGTATCCTTTGGCCACGGTATCCTCCTCACACTCTCGTCCGTCTCTGCGCCGCTGCTCTCCTCCTGATCTTCTCTGGATCTCTTTCCCAGTCCATTGTAGCCACCTCTTCCCCTAGCATCACCTCTAACTCTCCCCCCATCTTCCCGTCCTCGACCAGTATTGAATGTAGGAGCTCTATCACCCAGTGCTTCCCTTGCTTTCTTTACCCTTGCGACGTCTTTCTCGGCCTCTTCCAGTTGTTTTTGATCCCGGGCGGAGAGCTTGCCGCCTTGTGATTCTTTGAGGGCTTGGAGATCGGATATTTGGGATTCTAGACGCCGAGGGTTACGGTTGGCGTAGCGCTCGGTGCGTTGGGCTGCTACTGCTGCTTTGCCTATCCAAAAGTTATGTCAAGAGGATGTCCAAAGTTTCTAAGAGCTAGTTGAGGGCGTGAAGTAGGGATTTCGAGGGCCAAAATCAGCTCACCTTTCTTGAGCGCTTTCTGCTTCTCTGCTTTGCGTTGGGCTGCAGCTGGATTGAGTGTGCGCTCTTTGTCTTTGGCCATAATAGAAGGTACGCGTACAGATTATGAAGCCTAGGGAAAGGGGAATGGTCGAAGGAGAAAGGATGAAGATTTGATTTATGCTGGTGACATGAATCCGAAGGCTGAGACTTACAGATATTATGATCTAGCGAGTGATGGATTCTTCTTTAAGGTATATCTGGGCAAAAACTGTATTTCACGCGAACATGCACAGTAGGTTCAGGGGTTTTCTTCACGGAAAGGTGTCTCTAATGGGTCAATTTCTACATTTCGGACGGGTGAATCAGTCAATGTGTATGTATGTATGGGCTTGCATTCGGATTTGTACGATAGCTATGAAAGCTCGCCAGAGCAATATCGCGAGCAAGAATCCCCATACCAGGTACCAACGAACCACCAGTCATTCATCTTTCCAGCAGCGACCGTATCATCATCCTCATTACCATCCGAGATCCATTCAATGAAACGAGTCGCTCATTCCAGAATTAGAGAAACCACCGCGGTCCGCTCAGTGGGTATGATAATGTTTGAAAGTTTCTACTTGGTGGAGTCGACGACTTTGTTGTAGACGTCTGTAGGTAAGGTTAAGCATAATGTATTATTTCTCAAGCATATGGCAAGGCAATACCAGTGGCGGTCTTCTCGACATACACCACCGCGTCTTCGACGGTCTTCTTAGCTGTGTCGAGATAGCTCTCCTCCCCTGGCTTGGTGCTTGTGGAGTCCATAGCTTTTTGACCGATGGATTTCTCGTCACCTGACCTTGTCAGCCGCTCTCAAAGATATGCTCGAGAAGGAAGCCCTACCTGGTTGCACGGTTCCAGCGACTTTGTCACCGGCGTCGGTCACACTCTCTTTCGCCTTGTCGAGCCCTGACTTTTGGGAGTCCGGAGTCATGGTCTTCTGAGCCTTATCGGAAAGGTCTTCACGTCTATGTTGGCGATTAAGGTCAGCCACTGAGCGCAGATTCGTAGCACGCCGGCAGCAGGAGTTAAGGGGCGGAGACGCTGTCCAGATTAGCTTACCCAGTGTCAGACATGATGGTGGTCGACGTGTCAAGTTCTATGAGAAGCGAAGGTGAGCTCGAGATTTGCGTGTTTGGGAAGGTACGAAATTCAGTGATGGTTGAGGAGGGAGTTGGAAATGGAGGGGCAATGTTTACGTACTGGCGCCTGGTTTCGCTAGCGTTGGCCGAGCAGTGAATGACTGAATGCGGTATTTGATCACAGGTGAGGATGCGCCTTCCTCCTTACTGTGGCCTTGGCATCTATCGTCTACCAGAGCCACGTCTACTGCGGCATAGCGCAAGAAGCACTTGGTGTGATCTCGATGCGGAAACCCAGAAACCATGACGCTATCACATACTGCTGTGCATGGCTGGATTGGACGACGTAGAAGACCAAACTCTCCTTGATATGAACTATCGTAGCCAGACGCAACTGCCAAAATTCACGTTCTATGTAGCTCAAGCATTATAATGACCCAGCCAGGTAGTTGGAGACGAGAAGTCCTTCAACGCCCCTACACTCAGCAGCCGAACATTAGCAGAACATAATACTAGGCTATTGGGTGCGATACAGTGACAGTGGGGCAATATCACTAGAGGTATGAAGTCTGCCATGAGTAAATTAATTTAAATGGTACATATGTATGACGGCTAAAGTACGATATCAACCCTGGCAATGTCCACCGTCACAACCCATGCTACTCCAATGCGAAGAGATCGAGTCCCGGGCTACAAAACAGGACTGCTACAGCTGAAGGAGCTCGTCGCGCCAGAGGCATATGAGTCTATCATGCCCTTGATGGCAGAGTATATGCCCAGAATCGCTGTAGTGAACGATCCCAAGAAGTACACGACGTGGAAAGTATTCCAGAGGAGGTCTTGTTTGAAACCTCGGATGTAGCGTGTCATGCCACGGTCATGACGAATCGTCTGTCCAGTCGCGGGATCGAAGCCCTCGCCACTCTGGATCGCAGCCTTCTGGATCTGGAATCCGACATGCAAGAATGGGGGGAAGGTGTAAGAGAATTGTAGGATGCACAAGGCAGCAATGAAACCTGACAGGTTGTTGACTTGAGGGATCGCGGATGCAACGATGAAAGCAATACTCCAGTAGACGGGGACCACTGCAATCCAAGCCAATTTGCCAGCTTTCGTCCCAAGACTCGGGAATTTCAACAGTTCCATGAGGAGATTATTGTAAACGACCTTGATCCCGACATTGCCATACAACAAGGCAGCAATAAGACCGGAGGTGAGACCAAAAGCGTTTGCAACTGTCTGCCACGCGTAGCTCGAGATACCTTGGTACGCAATGATAAGGGTGAATTGTCCTTGATAAGAGTAGACGAATAGGCCGAAGAACATGTAGACAATGTAGATGAAGACCTGAGCACAGATCATTCCCTTCCAGAAATCAAAGGGCCGTTTCATCTCAGCCATGAATTCGACGAACAACATGGCACCACCATAAGAGTAGACTGCTTGCATGAGTCCGACAATTTGGCCTTGGAAGTCGACACCGGCCGGAGGACCAACAGTGGTCTGGAGCGGTCCTGCATCGATCATGTAGGCTTTGCCGGCAGCAACGTAATTGGGGTGGGTATGAGCGACAATCGCCATGGTAGCGATTATAACAAAGACATTCAGCCACACTGCGAGGTTGGCAAGATAGCCGAGCCGCTGAAGTGTTCGGATCTGTCCGAGCAGCATTCCAGCGATGGCCCAAACGAAGCACAATACAATGAAGCATGCGCCATTCTGATTTAGTTCTGGTCCTTTGGCCGCCATCTGGGATAAACTCTGGCCATTGGAGATGATGATAATTCCAACGTTGAACAGTAGCTGGAATACCTGAAGGAAATTAATGCCATGTCGTATTACCGAGCCATAAACACGGAATGCGATGTCTCCGTAGGTTTTTAGAGGGTACTTGTCCGAGTCCAAAGCCAAGAACATCTTCCAAAGCAAGAAGCCTCCACTGTTGATCATCAGCGTCGAGTCTCAAAGCCTGTGCAAAAGTATCAAACTTACTAGCCTGCGAATGCGGCGAAAATGGTATAAAGCACAGCGCCAGGCCCGTAACCCATCTGCCTAAATGCCCAGGCAGTGGAAAAGGGACCCAGAATGTCGGTAGTGATGAGAAAGAAGACAGCACCCCAGGTAGCGGTTCGAACGGCACGGGAAGCCTGGACGTACTCTTCCTCCGTGATAACGTATCGCCCGTCTGGAGAAGACTCAGCGGTGGCCTTCTCATTCAGTTCTGTGGTAGTCGCGACAGCTGGCACGCTCTTCTTGGCGAATGGATTCAACGACTTGAATCCGGCCACACTCATAGCGTTGTCGCTATTTTTGGGAACATGGTTCCGGTCGTCGGCACGAGTGATGGCAGCATAATGCATGTACTCTTCAATCGTAACACTGGGATCGTGCAACTTCCGAATGGCAGGACGAGAGATCTCTGAGGCTTCGCCAAAACCCAGACCCGCAGCTGAGCCCATGCGAGGATCACCGCCGTCCAAGTTCATTCCTCCACCCATGGAACCCGCCATAATATTGTCTGGAGTCGACTTGAAATGGAAAAGAAGCACGTGATGGAAAAGAAGGGTGTTGCAAGCACACAGGGTGCGACAGGCCGTTTATATGTATAGCAAGCATGGGGGAGGCGACCAGCGGCCCAGCTTATCGCTGTTCAGCCAGGATCACCGGTTCTTTGAGATGTAGCTTGCATAGCTTGCGATTTAGGTGGATCAATCATACTTCGGGCAAGGAGGGTGGCAGCCCAAATGCCCGGAGCAGTGGGAAATGATAGATGTACGATCGAGGGGATGATAAGTGCATGGCGTAGTCCGAAAGGGGCAGGTGGTCGAAAGATCGAAGCCCCGCCTCTGCGCGACCATTCTCATTCTCGAGCTTCTGTCGCACTTGGAGGCAACTTGGCTGCAGGCGAGGTGAGCAGGCGTGATGATTGGCAGAGTTTGGGATTATCATTACGGGCTTCGGCCACCACTTTCGGCATGACATCCATCATTCGTGGTGGTGCCAGTCTAGTCGATCTCTCGGGTGAGCTTAAGCGTCGCAGTCGGCTTGACGGGTGTACTGTACGATATCAATGACCTACCGCATTCAGACGTTGATATGGATGGATTGGCAGCGACGTCGGATTCTAGAAGGGTTTGTACCTTACCTTCCGATCCTGCAGCTGCAGCTTATCGCGTGGATGCGGTTCGAAACGCGTGCGCAGTAGATCAGAGTCTCGTTCAAGCAAGACGCATCAACAGCGCAACTTTGGATGGCAGGTCTCAGGGCAGAGTACAAGCTTTCGACAAGCTTTGTCCGCAGAGTGCCAAAGGGAGCTTATCGTCCTGAGGCCACACATGCAACGCCAGACACGCTTCTAGAAGATCTCTTCCGGGGCTCGGCAACAGTCCCGCATGCTGGGGCCGTCGCTACTTCTTAGCTCGTGGGCACCCGCAATGCCTGGACATTGATTAATATTGGCTGCGATACATCTAAGGTAGCTTCGGGCCTGCCCTTTTGCGGATAGTCACTTGGTGGTTGCGTATGATCGGAGGTCTCCGTCCGGACACGTCGATTGCGCGGGCGGAAAATACGGAGAATAGCTATATTGGAAACACTCCTGATAGAAGGAAAGGTGCAGGATTGAATCTCAATAGGGTTGGTGTACCTGTGCCGAGGTGTTCCTCAATATGAAGGATCAATCCCCTTGCAAGCTTCGCTTATGTCTCCACTCAAATGCCATATCCGCAACAGACGCCGGAACCTGGGTATTACCTATAACGTTAACGACTACGTCGAGAATCGAGAAGACGACGCGAATTCGCAAGTCCTTGGATCATGCTGGCGGGGTATCATGGATCACAACGAGCAGGAACTTGGGATCTGTAAAGTTAGCATCGCACTGGACAGACAAGAGACCGTTACCTACCGGGAACAATGACAATTTCGTTCTTTCTCGTCCTCAGCCTGAGAAGCTTGACTTCGTCTGATTTGTCCATGCCTTCTGTGAAAAGTTTCGCGCCCGCAACAAATGCAAAAACCATCCTTGCGACAACTTGTGCGCTGTTACCACTGGCATTGACTTCCATGTTCTCGGTATATTCGCTTCCATTTTGGGTCACTCCGCCTGCCAAATCTCCGGAACCGTTTTGACTTGTGGCATCGCCTGCGATCGGATCTCGTGAGACGGAAGAAGATGAGCTAGCGAGAAATCCTGTGCTATGGATGATTGAACCATCAGATTTCGAGAGGATTAGAGTGGATTGAACACCGGGTTTCGATGCCAGGCGAGACAAATTCTCCAATGTTGCTGTTGGCTGCAGACGATAACAGGATTGATTAGCTTCTAGACAGTATACACTGCCTGGCTAGGTCACGTACCGTAGGCTGCACCATTCTTTTGCACTTAGCAGAGCACTTTCAAGCGCCAAATGACTGTACCAGAAGGCCGCAGCTTATGTATATTACCAGGGCAATGTTATCAGACAACGAACAATGCTTTTGATAGATGAGGAGCACATGCAACACGAAACACTCTATCACAAAGAGATGGCTAAGGCAAAAGCGGTACCACACGGTATCACGTCGTCCTTGATAGTCTCGAATATTTCGGATTTGCAGCGCAACGGAGGTGGTAGCGTGGTAAATGAGTAGCAGCGATGCAAATAGGGAAGGGTTCAGTGCATAATCCGCAAACACTGTAGGATCGGTTTTCAGTGGAGGCGGCCAGATTTGAACATCAAAGTTGGTGAAGTTGAGAAAACGAGCACCTATACTGGCATGGACCATGCTATTTCGAGGACCGTCCATTTGCTGCGGACCAATCATGGGCCAGGAAGGCAGTGATAGGCTTTGATCCGCATGCTGCCTTGGGAATGGACGTCTTTCCCAGTGATACTTGTGTAGTTGAACCGGTGTTTGTGTGCTGAATTTATTACCGACTCATCGAGATTGATGATGTAGAAAGACTGAGGACTGCAAAAATCGTTGGTTGCTGAAGTCATGCTGATTGCCTGCCGCTAAATCTTAGCGCCCATGCGGTGTAAGGTACCATGGCCGTTTTGCGAGGCACGAAAAATCGCAAATCCGCCACAGATCGTCTGATGCAAAGGCTCAGTCCCAGACACAGATATCAGCATGTGGTGCTACAGCTACAGGAGTTCCTACATAGTTGAAGCTGCTGGCTTGCCAATCCCCTGGAACCCGCAGGCACATATACAGTCCACCAAGTTTGATATAAAATGGGATCCAGTGCAAAGAAAAAGCACGAAAAGAAGAAAGACTTCAAGAAGCCCAAGCTGAAAGTCGGCAAAGCACGCCCCAAGCCAACCAATTTCACAGATACCAGCTTCAAGTCCAAGTCGATCGTCCTCGCCCACCAATCGCTATCGACCAGCGCCCCCTCTCCCTCCTCCCAATTCTCCCACCACCTGTCCCTCCTCTCCTCACGCTCCTCTACTCAGCGCCGCGACTCGTTGGCATACCTCACGACATCCATCACCTCTCGTCCCGTGGACACGCCGCTCCCCCAACCGGTCAGTGTACTGCTACCTAAGCTTTGCCCCCTCACACTCGACGAATCGAACGGGGTTCGAGCTCAACTATTACGCCTATTTCGAGGATTACCACCGCAGGATATTGAGCCCCATATAGGACAATTACTGCTCTACATACGTGCGGGCTTGACCCATCTAGCGGCCGACATCCGCTCCTCTGCTACAGACCTTCTCCTTTGGGCGCTCGAAAGCTGTGAGAACGAGGTAGTTTCCTGCGCAGGTGGATGGATGAAGACGCTCAAACATCTGCTTACAGTACTACACTGGTATCCTGTACCGAGCTCGAATGGCTCAAATGGAACAGATAGAACAGCAGGCTCATGGACATCCTCACGGGCTCCAACCCTAGGATATACAAGTTCTGAGGGCAAACTCCCGGTGAAGACGCTTAATGCGCTCGCTGCATTCCTGCGCACTGGTCTCGTTCCTCCTTCAGCACAGGAAGATATCCAGCCGAGCAAATGGCCATTCCCTTTGCGCCATGTCGAGTGTCACCTGGTCCCCAAACGCTCCAATGCATTCGCACATCTGAATTTGTTTGGTTCGCCGAGAGACGAAGAGGGGGAAATGTACGCTGAGCGAGAAGAACGGCAAAGAATCTTTCAGCGGCGATTCCGGGCAACGGTGGAAAGCGGACTGCAAGCGGCCAAGAGGGAAGGAGGTGAGGTGGGTCGGGCAGCAGCGGGGGTTGGGAAAGCGTTGGTGGAGGGTATGGAGGGATTTGAACCGGATGAATAGGTTGATACACAGGCATTTCGGGTGGTATGGCCGAAGGCATTTTTGGCTTTACCTCCTGGGTTGCCTGGTTACAAAGGGTGCATTTGCCGTTCAAGTGCTGAACGGATGCTAGCATGGTGTTGGATAGGTTGGAACATTCATATCTGCAGTCTAGTAATTCGATCTGTGTCTGGAATACATTGATGTTGACCTTGAAAAACTAGAAAGGGCAGATAACAAGCAGCAGGGCCATTGAGAGTATTTCGCCACTTTTATAAAAAGCCATTCGTGCGAGCCGAAGTAGAGGAGACCGAAAAGCATGTTCAAGTATGAAGATACCAGAGTCCATCGCTCATGCCGTCGCCATATAAGTGCTTGAGTCAACACCATCCTCGGGAAACGGACTGAGGCACGATTGTCAGCGATTTGTCTTCATGCGATTGAAACACTAGCGACTCACGGTACAGCCACTTCGAACCTCTTTTCAATTGCCTTCATGACATCCTGATCTGCCTCACTGCTTACGAACGAGATACTGAGACCCTTAGTACCAAAACGTCCGGCACGACCCACTCTATGAAGGTATGAGTCCGCGTCCCCAGGGAGGTCGTAGTTGATAGCTAGGTTGATGCGCTCGATATCGATGCCACGACCAAAGACGTCGGTAGCGACGCAGATACGTTTGTTGAACTCTTTGAATTCTTTGTAGCGTTTGATCCTGTAATGGTCAGAACCATTGGTAGCGATCTGATGAGTCGAGACAGCTTACCGTTCTTCCTGGCTAACGCCAGAGTGTACTGCAATACTTGGGAAATTGCATTCCCGCAAGAGTTTGTCCAGCTCTGTAGCTCGCACAGTGCTCTTGACAAAGATGATAACCTGGTTGAACTCCAAGCTGTCGAGTAGCTCGTTGAGCTTCCGGTTCTTCTCGGTTTCACTGAGTTGTACATAGTACTGCTGTAGACCATGGAGGGTGAGCTTGGTCTCATCATCAACGTAAATCTCGAGAGGGTTTTGCATGAACTTCTTGCAGATTGGTCGAATGTCTTGTGCGAGTGTAGCGCTGAACATCATCACTTGCTTCTGGGTGGGCGTGGCGCGAAAGATGTCTTGTACGTCTCGGCGCATGTCTGTTTTGCTGGCTCAGCTAATGCATGTAGTTGTGGGTATGCTCCTTATTTACCAATCTGATCGAGCATCTTGTCGCATTCATCAAGGACAAATACTTTGACACTGTTGAGTCTAAGCTTCTTTTCGCGGACTAGAGCGTTCAAGCGACCCGGTGTAGCCACAATGATTTGGGGATGTGTCTCCTTATTTGACAGCAGCTCGACATCCTTCTGCATAGGAGTTCCGCCGTAAAAGACCGATGTCTTGACTTCTGGTAGGTATTTACTGAATCGAGCGTATTCGTTCTTGATCTGGTAGGCAAGTTCGCGAGTATGGCACATCACAAGGACTGCGCATTCGCCGGGTACTGGCTCAACTTGTTGAAGGGTAGTGAGAACGAAGACTGCGGTCTTTCCGAGACCAGACTTGGCCTGGCAGAGGACATCGGTTCCAAGGATAGCTTGAGGAATGCAAACTTGCTGGACTGTAGTGAGGTGACGCGATGTCAGACTTGTAACCCCGAATAATTATGTGAACAAAAATCCAAGTCCACCGTCCTGTCCGTCCATCTCGCGTTCATACGACTCTTTACGAAAATTCAGATATTTTACCGAGACGAGACAAAAGGCCACAGAGATCGGAATCTTTCTCAACATGCTGATAGCACGTCGCGGGCGGCCCTAGGAGTCTCTTGGTAAAGTGATGCGATGATGCTCTGGAACTCCTACTGCGCAAACGTCATCCGTAAAGATGACAGCAACATTGAGATTCACGTGAAGCGCCTTCGATCCGATGGTGCTACCTGCAGTCGAATTACAGTATAGCCTATTTCCGGTGAGACTTCCTGGGGCCGCCCTCATGTCGGAACATAATGCATTGATACCTCTCGCGAAGATGGACGGACGTATGGACACACGAGGCACAGAGGAAGCTAGGGAGGAAACTTATGACTGACCCTCCGATGGATGCTCGAAACCGCAGTCGGTGATGGCCCGTTGAAGCTCGGGCTTCAGTAAGAAATCCCGGAAACCAGTCGAGTGAATGCCGACGTAGCTGCCCTTCTTGTCGGTGGTGCCTCCTGACACATTCAAGTCGCCCTTCTTGGTCGCTCCATTGGTAGCTGCCGGCGCTGCTGTGGCGTCATTCGTTTGCAATTCTTCATCGGAATAATCGATGAGATCTTCTTCGTGAGACATCTCGTAGGTCAGGTGGGGGCTGAAGCTGATGTCGAGAGTGAAGTGACTGATAGGAATGTGATCGTTGGAGTTAGGAGTGCAAGGCTACAAAGACGTCGCACTGGCAAGGTGTTCTGCCGACAGCCTTGGACAAGGGCTCTAAAGCCTCGTAAATTTACACAGATGATCAGGGTCGCAATGAGAACCTCGAATGTGGAACTATCCTGGGATCAGTCGTACTTGATGGAATTTTGTGTTGTTCTTGTAAATGGGAGGATGTTGGGTACGAAAAGATCGATCACAGCTTGGAGAAGACGCTAGTCTTGATTCGTCTAGCTTCTCCTTCGCCAACTCTTTCCCACCGCTTTCACGAGGTCTTGCAATATATCAAGATTAGTCGTGATCGGTACACATACTGACCCTTCACCCTACTTCCTATATCGGAGTATGAGATATGGGTAAAGCAATGAAAGGAGGCCCTGCACAGAAGCATCTGCATTCACGGATTTCCTACTTGTACCAAGCCGCTACGTACCTGGCGGACAATGCGACCAGGCGACAGAGTGCCAGAGCCCGTCTCCGATATGACTCGGGTTCAAACCAAACCAAAGAGGGCGATTACAAATGCTCAGCGCCTGAGCCGGGGCCCACGCCTGAAGGCAACCTCCAAATATCAGATACCGAGGACAACCAGAAAGAGATGAGTCCTCTGAGTGGAACGTCCAGCTCTGCCGTCTCTTCAAGGCAGCTCCTTGCCCATCTTCGAGCTGTCTCTCGGAGGACCCAGATCAGGCTCACTCCGGACATAAAACGCTCAATCTGCAAGCGGTGTGATGCTCTTCTAGTCCCGGGATCCACGTCTACAATTACTGTCGAAAACCGCAGCCGCAATCGCAACAAACCTTGGGCTGATGTGTCTGTGGTGACTTGCATGGCTTGTGGAACAGATAAGAGATTCCCGGTCCAGGCAGAACGTCAGTCCAAAAGGCAGATGAGGAGAAAGGATGTGAGAGAGAAATCCGTAATCGAGCCGGAAGCCACCTGCTCTCGGAGTGTACACTAGGCCATTAGTCTGCCGTTGCCATAGACCTATCTAAATTGATCAGGTAACGTTGACGGAGTCTTCAACTGTGAGGCACATATCGGCGTCGATCAATTAGGCGGAGCGCACTATCAATTTCACCGAAACGGCTAATCACCACAGTTCTTAGTATATGGTTACTGGCCCTGATCGGGAAAGTAGTGTCTCGTCAGCTATGAGATTCGAGGGAATGAGGTCTCTTCTGTGGAAACCCCTATGGAAGAATCTGGTACACTTAGTCTATGCTACAGGTCTGCTGTCGGCCGTTCGTTGATATCTTTAGATTCGGCAAAGCTGTAATAATTAGAATCTAACATACAAAAGCCAAGCATGACAAGTGGCAGAATATTGAGAACCATGGTGAGAATATGAAGTCTTTCCCTTCACCGTCTATTCTGCTGACTCCGATTTGTATGAAACCTAGATCGAGTCCTTTATGGCTGGTCGAATCATCACCTAGTGATGAAGATTCTCTTCGCCTCCCCATTTCGCTAAATTCAGAACCACGGTACCTACTTCCTCGAATCCCTTACTTCGATATAACGGACGACCTTTCGCCGATGTCTCAAGATAGCATGGGACGTTTTCTGTCTGATCTGTCAAATCGGTCCCATATTCCACGAGCATTCGTCCTGCACCTTTACGCGTGTGCTCTGGATCTGTGGCCAGCTGACCAAGTCCTACGAAAGCGGCCATAAGCGGACAGCCAACCATTGTCTCATCTGGTACTGCACCTACGGCAATGCGGCTTACCGGCCATCCATTTCTGTCTTTTCTGAGAGATTGCATTGAAGTATTCGTTCGCAGCGTCGACATTTGTTCCTCCATCCCACTCTCTAGGCGCCACAGCCTTCCATTCACTCTCTGGTCTCTCGATCATATAGAAATACCATCGGCTGTATGCTATCATCTCACCATCGCGCTCCGTATCGACTACCTTCTTGAGAAAGAGATGGGGATCAGTAGAGATTTTCACTGTGCAAACGGTTTGTCGAAGCCGCTCGGGCCTCTGGAGCGAGAATCCGGGCGAACATGATACGATCGAAAGGTTCATCATCGAAAGCAGGATACCGAATGTCTAGGATGTGTGGTATATCTTCCTCCCGCACTTTTTGTAGGACAACCGGCATCTTCAATGTACCCAAGGCAAAGACGAGGGTATGGGTGTATGGGGGGCAACTAGAGTTTTTCAAACAGTATTGAATCTAATAGCATTGACTGTGAAAGGCCTCAACTAAAGACATAATGAGCTTCGCCAAAGGTGAGTCACCACCAAAGATTCTCGGTTGCATTCAAGCATGGCTTGCATCGTACATACCCTGGGCTTGGATCCAACCCACAAAGGCAAGGTGGTTTTATTACAGTTGTTACACCATGATTGAATACAAGCTTATGTAATAAACATTTCAATGCCCTTAAAGGAGAGTCTGCGCGGGACTACCACTGCACCTTTGAACGAATCTACAGTTTGCATTTGATAGAACTTGGCCGCACGCTGTTCAAGATCAAAGGATACTATGACGATTGCTGCTTCCTTTCCGTTATTGCTTTGGCATACCCCTATCCCTTTTACAAATCTCACAAAGCCCTTTCATCTCCTTCAAGTCCCCGGTCATGATTTCCATCCTTACTTTAGGCCCAAAGGCACAAAAAGACAACTGACGTCTGGCGCGACGGACACCGGCACGGTGATATGGCCAAGTAATCGGATGGGTACCAACAACTTGAAGAATTCCCCCATGTCGATAGGTAGTTTTGAGACTCGAACTTCATGGACTGCTCCCAGCAGTATATTCAGATTCGAGGAGACGGTGTTTTTATCAAAATGGAGGAATAGCAGAGTGGTGTTGACCGGAAGGTGATTACCATCTTCCTTCATCTGTCTCCACAGGCATTCATACAAACCACTACACCGCTAAGTATGCCTTCCCTCTTCCAACATACCCAGACGACGATGCAATTCTCCCACGAAGACTTAGACTCGTCCAACGAGCTCTGTGACTTGCTACCAATTATTCTTGAGCATCAAAAGCACTGATACTTGAATTGACAGAATCGAGGCTTAGACCCAAGCCAATATCACAACCACTTAGAATAGCCGGCCCATATTGCGGCACACTGATAACCTTCAGAAAAGGATTGAAGGCGAGGCTCTGCATCCCACATGTTTCATATTCAAGCGAGCAACGGTCAAAATAAAATTAACAAAATCCTCGGCCTGCGTCTTCCCTGGGAGCAAGGAGAACTTTAGAAATTTTCCCGTCTGAACTTTATGAATGCTTACCTTGATTTCATAGAAGATTCAAAGATTAGCCGCGACGACCGGTTCAGACAAAGGTACGAAATCTGCAATTCGTACCTGTCCGCAACAGGTACTCATCTTGGAGAGCGCGACTCGGCCATTGCGGTACATATTGAAACAGCAAGTTTCCATTGTGCACGAGATGGGTGGCCTTCAGAGTCTAGTCCTGGGATTGAGCCCACTAGTTGACGGTTCGATCAATACCGTTCATTAGCCAAAAACCCACGACGTCGGTGTCTCCAGCACGCTCGAAAGGAGCCACCAATAAATTACAGACTCCGGCCCTGGGACAGGCGCAATTTGTGAATCATCCCGGTGAGCGGTACGAATATCATCTCGCTCCTCGGTTTGATCTAATCAATAGGTCCTTTGATACGTTAAGATTGTCATCGTCCATAAACAGCTTGTGCTAGAAGCTCCCTCGCTAACAAAATCAATCGAAGGAAATGCAGAGCAACCTTGTCTTCAGTGTCGGGAACGGTACATTTATTACGCTACTTATGGAGATTCTAAGCTTGGGTTTGGCCCCGAAGGCCACTCGATTGATTTCCTCCCTACTTGGGAAAGGTAGAAGAAAAGATGAGGGACCCTAGCATGATCAAATGAACAGAGCCATGATACTCCCAATACGATCACCAAATTACATCATTAGAGTGGAGCAGAAGTACAGATCGAATGCATTGCAATATTCTTCACAATACATATGAGCGGCAGTCTGCTTTAAGGTGCAGACTAAGTCTGTCAATCCGACTCTCGAATCACTTGAAAAGCGAGTGCACTTACCGCGAGCATCGCACTGAGAAAGGGGGCAGAGAGCAGAGCAGTAGCTGCAATGACGGCTCGAGGGGAGTATAACGTGGGCATGTAGCTTAGGCGCAGACCTTTCGAATTCTAGGTACCCGCATGAGACCGCGCTTCGGACTGCAGAACACCATGTCTAGATACGAGCACACAGATATTATTGCGAGACATGTTCACGGAGACACAAACCAACACGAGCGACCGTGTGTGTGGCAGCACGAGGCAAATTGGAAGTCATAGTGACCACTAATCTTGCCAGCTAGCTCTTCAAAGGTGTAGAATGTATGTAGGAGTATTCAAGTAGGGCCATTTCAATGTTCAAGAGATGTTGAACGTTGATTTATCAAGAAATCATAGACACAGTTCAGATGGCGAGAGTAGGAGCTGAGAGAAGTAGGCAAGAAGACTGGTCGGCATTGAAGATGATTGCTTGGGACTGTCGCGACGATCAGTGTTTGATTGCAAGTGCTTATTTCGCAGACCTAAGGAATGAATTTTAGGGAGGCCGAGCGGTTGCTGGCTCCGCTGGCTGAGAATGTTCCTAAATTTTGTTGTACAGTTGTTGTAGGTGAATGCTACACATTGTGATTTAAAAGGAGCAGTGACAACAGCTGGACAAAGGACCAGGCCCCTTCACAGAAAGCATAGCTGGAAGCATGAGGTGTTTTAACAGGCTTATAGGCTCTGCTCCTAGGGAAGCCGGAAATAACAGCATTCGCTTACGAATGAGAGTTGATTCACCATCCACACTTCGCCCCAGAGTCTAACGTAGGCCTCTCACAATGAATGTATTCCTATTCTTCAGGCCTTTATTGTGCAGCATGCTCTACACCCATTCTTTTGCTAAAGGCTGCTAGAGGTAAAGAGATCTGAGGTGGATGGGAAACTTGTCAATTTCAAGCATGAATTAGTCACTTGTGAGTTGTGACAGGAACGATAGAGTCATAAGCGTTGAAGACTTCCGTAGCAGTGCCTCAATGAACGTGGTAAGGGATTGTCCAAGGTCTTATTCGGATGTCTTGACACCGTCTTCAGACATGGATCGATTTTTTTCGCAGCGGTTGAGTACAGAATCGGCAGAGGCTGAAGAATGCCGCCAGCTGGCAGATACATAGGTTCGAGCGTCGAGGATCGATAAGCAATTTGGAGGCTGCTCAGCAGTTGAAAAGTCTTGGAGCTCCGGGAGTCTGAAGCACAAGATCATCTTCTGATTGCAAATCCTGACAGGTGTCAGATCAGTCTTCGTAATTCCAAATCATTGCAAGAGAACATGGGTGGCAGGTGTTTTCGCCCTCCGCTCAGGTCTTCGGGAAGTGTCTTTCATTACAATATGGCCTGCAACTTCTCGCGAAGAATCATGGCAGAACCCGTGTGCTTCGTCGTTCATCATTCACGTAACATAAGTCCGAGGTGTCATTGCGTATATGCTAAGCAGATCGTATAGCGTTACTCTTAGAACGACTGCAAGGCATCGGACTCTACACGCAAAAAGCAGCTCATCACGATGCGTCTGAGTTGCTAGGAGATAGTGCAAACGGGGAATGCAAACACGGCATGTAGCTCCGTAGGGGCGCCGGTAATCGGTGCTTAGTGCATAGCTCATGCTGTGGCCCTCGACCTGTTGGCATCGTCAACTGCACGCATGTCGTGTACATCGTCCCGTCGGAGCTGCAGTACCATCACAGCTGACCTGAAACATATCCAATAGGAGATCAGAATGAAATGCCAATCACAGAATTAATAATACTGCCTCGACTGCCATCTCTATTAATTTGGGGCCCAGCGAACGAGAACGTCAAACCCGCGACATTGGTGCATCAAGCGCAAAGGTGTACTGTCTCTCCTTAGGCCCGTTAGAGCGCCACTGGGGTCCAAATCAACCATGACTTGCATTGCACGTCTCGACTTTCTATTTTTGTGTCTGGACAACTTCGAACGTTGGAAGACTTCCGTAATCATCGGGCACTGAATCATGGATTCTCGATTTGCAGAACGCAGAAAGTAAGGACGACACGGTGGACAGATCTGAGTTCACACTGATGCGGAGATGGACCTCTCCAGATGAATGATATCAGAAGACTGGACGGCATGTCGACCGCGCGGTTCCCAGCAGCACGATCGTTGATGTTTAGTGCTCTCTGTCGCCAAGAACGGAGAACGGGCCTCGCTGCAGTCCATGTTCGAGATCGATTTGCTGTACGTGCATTGAGGGGCTCTGAAGAATCAAAGCTCCTGCATCCTGAGAATTAGTCTCGGATATCTCGACTCGAAACAGCATCGGACGGTGATCTCTGGTGTTCGAGGAGTGCTTTAGATGAGTGCCGGGGATCGTTGATGGCGAAGTGGTTGCGTTAAGCTCAACCGACTCCACTCCCGGGGTTTCATGTTATTCTGGGAACTAGAGGAGTCGTAGGAGAATTTTGTATATGCGATAAGCGACGTGGAGGGAGTGTCAAAGGAGCGAGACCTGCGACCACGGTGGCGGTGCTGCAGGCCCGCCGTTGACCCGTTGCGCTGCAGACAGCGTGGGGGACATGTCTGGGGGTTCAATATCGCTGGAGGGGTTGAGGCCCAGGTGTCACTTGGTCTCGACGTGCATCCTCCATGCATCCCCCCGAAACGCCATGCGGAATGCCAGACTTAGTGGCCATGTGGAATACAACATCATGCACGGTTCATCGATGAGGAGAAGATAGAAGCGCAGCAATGGCAGGAAGAGTATCGCATGTTCGGTGGAGGCTGGTAGTCAAATTGTCTCGTGATAGTCGAGGGCGATGAAACCCTTCGCGGCGACAATAACCAGGAATCACGTGGAGACGGATATCCATTTGCGGTCGTCGATATGATGATCGACCTTGTCTTCGACACTAGAAGTTCTGGAAGACACGAAGAATTATGGAAGAAGGATAAAGTACGAGTAGGTGAAACAGAGGCAAGGAAGGTGCGTCGATCCATGATGATCCATTCTCAGCGAACAATATGCCTCGGTACTTCCTATCTACCCTTTCTCTCGCACGAACCATGGCGTACCTCGACAAAGACTGATCACCTACACGCGCGAAATGATGTTTGTCGACGCCGTATGATGAACGCATGCCTCTTCTCCAGGAGGATTTTCGGAAAATTAATTGGCACGTGGGGTGTGCCTGGATGCGGGAGTCGTGCAGTTCATCCGCACACTGCTTCCATGGCGATGCGTCGCTTGTGGGAAGACTATCTTTACTTTATTTGGTGGACGGTGGCATTGAGGTCAGATTTCAGCTGTACGAATACTGCTTGGAGCGGTGCACGTGAAGGAACAAGCCGGCCTGAGCTGCCACCGTTCCCACACCGACGGTTCTCCCACAGTTCTCATCACCAGAAGGAGTGTCGCTGCTTCCCCCGTGCACCAAGAACCCAGATCAGTCCCACCCAAGGACGGCAGCGGCAGCGGGAACAGAAGGGAAGCGGTCGGCTCCAAATCGCTGGCTGTTCGGTGTAGCGAGTGCTGCAGGTACGGACACACGTGCCCACCACAGAAATTGGAGAAGTCCAGGCTTGACCTCGGTCCAAGTTAAGGTGAAATCCCTTGTGCCTCAAAGTATGGCAATCAATCTCGAACCTCCCAAGTCGTCTTTACTTCATTCGAGCTGTCTCCGATGCCTGTTGAGCCGATCGACACACGACCTTCGCCATGAGGCATCGTGCGCCGTGTAGACCAACGCTTTCATCGTGGCCCACCCACGATGGCAATAGAAGCGACGACTTCTTCTCACCTTCCAGATTGCTTCGCAGATCCTCGAGATCTGCACCCACCAACGTGGTCGTCAAGGATGCGAAGCGTGCTCTTATTGTGGTCTGTGGCGAGCCATGCGAGCTAAGCCTCGGACCTCCAATGAGACGGAAGGCCCTCCCTGGGTGTCGATCTCCCTTTTTGGCCGCCTCCCCTTTCCTCTTTGGCCAATCTTCACCCAATGAAGTCCATTGCCCAGCTTGGGTGATGTTCTCATGCGACGGGGCCTGTGGCCTTTGCTGTGTTGGTACACGTCCCTACATGTACTGCGGTGGTAGACAACCAGGTCATCATGTACGGCCAGTTTTGCGAGGACCCATGGATTCGACCGTAGGGCTGACAGGAACAAGACCCAGGCTACCGGATAACGATCCGAAAGGCACTTCCTTCGTCAAAATCGAGCTGGCGCGCCAATCACCGCCACGACTCTGTGCTGCAGCCTTGTGCACACCCACCACCTTCCCATCCAGCACTCGCACGCTATGGAGCATTCTGGCTGCAAGTCCTGCCATTCGAGACTGCGCCAGAGATTCCGACGAAGGGAGGCATCGTGGCCCCCCATTGGCTTCCTCAGGCGCCGCCGTCGTCGCGATGGTGGAGGAGAGCTGGCCAGTCCGAGGCAGACGCTTTTACCGGCGGTGGTGGTGACGACTAGTTGCATCATCGCTCGCAGTCCGCTGGCCCGCCATCGCTGCTGGTCTCGGGCGATCTGCCGATCACTCGCACGTGGACTGCCATCGGCCACTTTGGCCTGGCACTACCCGCAACAGGCCGATAGTCCGAGGACCAACAACATCAGGCTATGCTCATCCCAGAATAATCAATAATCCTCCCCCCCCATCCCAGTGACTTCGATATTGCCGCACGATTCAAGCAGAGGCCAGGTACCGGATCGTTGCAGGCGATCCAAGACACGATGACTGCTAGTCAGTAGCTCCCTCAGTGCCTGGCACATTGTTCACATTGCTACAAGCAATGCTGCACACAGCGCTCGAAAATCTCCGACGCAGGCACACTGAAACAACCGCCCAACGAGTGAGAGATTTACCGCCTGAGTAGGCAAAGGACGATGGACGTAAAGCACCTATGCTGTGTGGCGTGCCACTGAAAAGGCACCCCACCGTTCCCAAAGGCTCGTCGGTGGTGGCTTGATAAGGCCTGTAGCTCGCAATCTAGTTCTACTCGCTGATCTGGCTTCCTACCAACGCTACCGGGGTACATTCCTGGAAGCGGCGTAGGAGGAGCGCGCGCATCTCCAGATTCCGAAGGCAGAACGCTGTGCACACTCCAGTCGGTAATCGAACAGGCTGGCGATGGCTATTTTCCAGCTGGACGTAATCACGTCGCACTGTGCGAGGCCGACTGAGGCAGGGTCGATCTCCAGCGACGGCGAGTGTGAGAGGATATTGCTTATGCCTCACACCTCCCACCATTTCTTTAGCTTGGGATTATGCTATCGTTACCAGGCCTCTGGTCTGGTAGGGGACTAGTCAAAGTCAACGAAGCGAGAGTGCTGGGTTACATCTCCCTAAAAAAAGACCCTTCAAAGACCCTTCGACCTTGATGGCGGAAGATAGCGAGCCCTCTTGTTGGCTCTCTTCATATATCCGATCCACTACCTCCATTCCATCTTTCTAGCATCTGCCATCGTCCGTCCACATACATCTCGCTGGAACGACTGCTTTGCACTCGATTCCCCCCCGGTAGACCACTGATGCTTGAGATCGTTCGTTTCGGGACCTAAGACACGAGTCATGCCCTGCTTGACGCCTGCGAAGCACATGGCGTCTTTGATCCCACACTAGATGCGACATTGCATCCACCGATCATCAGTGACTAGTAGCACGAGCGACCACCTACACCAACTGCTGCTTTTCCACTCCTGACTACTGCCTCACCCACGACGCAGGAGCGCCAGTTGGCCCAGTCGGAAGATTCCTCCCAAATTCTGCAGTACGCGCCAACCTAAGTCGAGGCCTGCGCAATACGGCCCTACTGCTCCCTCTCGCCGCCGCTACCGTACGTCGATTAGTTCGGATCCGACAAGTGTGTCGCAGGAAGCCAAGGCCAGGGTTTCAATAACATTCACCTTGCGCCTCGTCGGGCCTTGACATCTCTTTCATTTCACATAAGTCCGCTGCTTGAACTGCTCACGTTTGATACCGACCCCAATTTGTTTTGTTTCTCTCCCAGCCGTGCCCATTAGTCGACTTAGTCGACCCATTTAGAGACAGCCTCCGTGTCTTGTGCCCGGGCACTACACTTGAAACTCCACTTGCAGCAGATGATCTCAAGCCGCATGTCGGTCGATTGTTCTATTTCTATTTCATGGCTGCGGGGAAGACTCTGAGGGTGAAACTACGATATCTTTCCCGGATTCATCCCACTTCAGATATCGCTCTCCAAAACTCAACGGATATAAAGCAAATGGTCATGGCGTCAGCGCCGGAAGAAATTGACGAACCCGTGATGGAACCTATCCTGGACCCATTGCAGACTTCTTTTGAACACGGAAATCTAAATTCCATCACGCCACCCACAATGCTGCCTCTCACCTCCGCCGCGATCCTGTCGCAAAGGCGGCGAAGACAGAATTCGGCCTCTCTAAAGCGATCTGCCTCTACTCCGAATGTTCGGGGCATGTCCAACGGCGACGCCGGCATGACATCGGCAGAGAAAAGAAGAAACAAGCTGGGGTATCATCGCACATCAGTAGCTTGCGGTAAGTGCTCCAAAAATCTGCATGGGGGTGGCACATACTGACCCCGAGATTCACAGGACATTGTCGGCGGCGTAAGATTAGATGTTTACTCGCTCCAGATGACGCACAGAATCGTTGCGCAAATTGCATCCGACTGAAGAAGGACTGCAGCTTCTTCCCTGTAGACCAGCAACCGCAAATTGACAGACGACCTCGCGCATCCTCCAGGGTCGACACGAGAGCGTCTACTTCTTCAAACTCTTCACCAGCTATGGCGGGTGGGCATGTCTTGGATCCCGGCGAGGACTTCAACACTTATCCCCACCTGCCCCTTGCGGTTCCCTATTCTGCGTCACGAGGGTCTATTGGTGGCATTTCTCCAATGACTAGAGGTGAGTCCATGATCAAGCGAGCAGTGTGATTAGGAGTGTGTATTGACATCGTGCCCAGCACCATTAAGCGCACAAACATTTGAGATTCCACCGCAGACTCGATCAAGCTGGGGATCTCCATTCCCAGGCGATGGGCCGACATCAGCAAGTCACTCTTCTCCTGGGGATTCTACGCATACCTTCTGGGGAAGGCATGCAGATTCTCCCATGACTCCAGGGTTTTCTCCCCATTTATCAGGACCGACGAGCGCCCATCACAGTGTATCGGACGCCAGGAGCAGCTTCACTTCATTCGCACCATCGAGAAGCCATTCTGATTCTACTTGGGCGATGCCAACCCGTTCGATGTCTTTTGGTGGGGTAGAAGATCTCCCACACAGCTACCAGAACCATTACCACCATTCTCACCCATCATCTATGGACTATCGACGGCGAGCGTCAGAGATGCATCCTCCATCGCTTCAAGCCAGCAGCAACAACTCATCCACTGCTTCAATTTCCGAAAGCAACATGACGCCACTCCCAGTCTCCAGCCCTCCAATTCTGCATTGGGGCGTTCCCACCACCTGGAGCTCTCTCACCAACCCGCTGGTGACCAAAGCGCCAGACTACGGTACCTGGTACGGTGAAACGGGACCCCTAGCCAAGGTGCAGGAAGAAGACATTGGACACTACGGTAGCGAGCCTGCCATCCTGTATACAGGCGAAACCCAGTGAAGGCACAAGCGCCATCTCGCAACCGGAAACCACATTATTATTGCAACCTTATACGGACGGCTATGTGTGGGTTTTCCGAGGGCTGTGTATTGTGCAAGATTCTCTTCTAGCCGGAACACACGACACTCTTGCTTCAGAGCCTGCAATCTCATGTCGCCAAGCATTTGACACCTGCAAAGGGTCGATGTGCAGGAATCGCGTCGCACCGTTGCAGATGACGGACTAGTTCAAGCCATATCCGTTTCGACTAATGCTATGCGCAAACCGATGAGGTCGACGTCTCAGAATGACGCTAGAAGTGTTAAATCTAGAAGCGCAAGCAACAGGAAGCCAAAACGATCACATTGAAGATCAGTGATCCAGGAAGTGCTTCTTTCACCCCCGACATGGAAGGCGAGGTCTGAAAGAGGAGAGCATGCTGAGGGACGAGGCTTGCTTCCTCCGACCAGTGTGACACTCGCAACCACCGGCTGCACATCATCACTTCCGAATTCCATCAATATGTCACAGACACACTCATCTCGGGAAAAGGGCTGCGCAGTACCTTGACTACCTCGCGACCCATGCGACCTTCGCTGTCGCTCACTGGCGTTCCGCCAGTCTAGTGTGAGGAAGCGTTGCCGCGACCGTGAGGCAGACTGATCGCTTTCACCATTAGTGGTCCACGGACCTTTGTATCACCATCATCATTACCGTCAGCATCACTAGCGTCGTGTGCTCGATGATCATTTCTTATCGACAAGGCATCATGTCGGCATTTGCCTACAGCTGTATATTCTGGATACCCTTTCCTTTCCTCTTTTGCTTTCTTTACTGTACACGAGAACATCCATTTTGTCGTTCGATTATGCTCGCAAAACTGAGCGGACATCTGCTTTGTCTTTGACGGACATATAGGGTATTGTGCATGACTGCACGGCGTTTGGCGAAGAAAGTGGGCGGTCTCACGTATTACCAGGAGATATCAAGCCCTGATTGAATGGGGGATGAGTACAGCATTATACACACATGTTATACCTGCCCATGATGAATCAAGAAAGGCATATGTATGTGATTTTAGACAATTTGTGATTGACTAATATCGTATGTGACAACATGCTCAATGCCACCACACGCAGACCAAGGCAAATCCACGTAACCTTTCCCCCATCTCTCCTCCCCCATCTTCCCTCCGCATCCGCTTCCGCCAACATCATCTAAGCAGTAGGGTTCGGGTTCATCTTCCTCTTGCCCCCAGTCATCGTTACGTTCACGAACCGGCGGGTGTATGTTATTCTCTGTAATATCTCTCTCAGTATTTGAGCCCAAATCAAAGGAAACGATCGATAGTATTAACCTTCTTCGCGCGGCCTTTGGGAGTCTTCTTCCTAGAGCCGAGGGACTGGGTTAGTACTGCGCTCGTGAGGTATTGAAATGTACCGCGAAGCCAGCAGGTATATAATTACTTTTCTTGCGGTTCGACCTGCAGATGGCGAGAGAATTAGCATGGGATCTCGTGGGAAGCGAAGAGTATGAAGCAGTGTCGGGACAGCGGATTCAGAAGCTGAGTTGCTTTTGATAGAAGCTGGAAGAGCTCTGGTGGTGGATGGATGGATGGGAGGGGGGTGGGAGCTCTCTTTACCTTGGGAGTCTGAGATTTGACCTTTCCAGCTCGAGCAAGGGAGCCGCTATCCATACGTCAGCCCATTCTATCCAGAACATCATCTTCTTTATCTTGGAGGTGCATACTGGACTTTCCCCATGTCTGCGGTGTTGTTCGAATGTCAGAGGTGAGTTTGAGTCGTCTGAGTGGCGCAACAATGAGTTAGCGCTTTTACTCGGCGAGATGGAGGGGTATTGGTTTGATGCACTGATGTCGGGTGTGATATGAGGGCGGACATTGATAGTACCTACTGTCGCTTTCACGATGATGGCTTTGATGGATGCTGGAGAGTAAATGGCAGATTGAGTCACAGCGAGGTTTGTGGAGGAGAAAGTTTAGCGATGGAGGAGCGTAGGGCTGAGTGGTCTTGGCGGGGGACTGAGTCACAATCCGAGGATCGAGAAACCCATTATCTCACACTTCCATTAATTTATCCCGCTACTCCTTTCTCTTCTTCTAGACTCAAGTGTAGCACCAGGTGGTTCTATCTGGGTCTTGATCTCGGATTTGAAACACTGGCTACGTGTATGGATTGTTCATCTTTCAATGGATCGTAGACTACGAGTCATATTATCATAATTTACAAAGCAAAGTTGTTGGGTATGGGGGACAGAGTACGGTCATCTATTGCTCGAGAGTTTGTTTTGCCCTGGAGGATGTTTCCGTTGATTGGCGTGAGGTCTCTTGGGGTTGAGGTAGATTGAATTGGTGTGCACTTTTGGAGCATTGCTTTGTGCAGACGAAGCGCGCGCGACTGTGCTGCGCTTTGAGGGCAAGTTTTCTAGACAAACTGTTGCGTCTTCTTTTCATGGATGTCTTCCTTTATTTCTACTAATTTCTAGAACGCACGATGATACGTGATCTGTTTCGCCTTTCATGGTTTGATGAGATGGAAGATTCTGTGTATTTTTCTAACACAAGTAAAAGTGCCAATCTATGATGTTCTCTACATGCTGAGTACAATGTCCTTGCTTTTTTTTGTCCGGTTTGAGTACATATGGCTTCCTCTCCTTTCCACTCCACGGTTCACTGTACATCTCTTCCCATCATCGGAGAGCCCTCAATCACATCTAATATTCAGAACAACTTTCGATCATAATTGCAGCCCAATACCAGCCCACCCAATATGACTACTATGGTGGAGGCGAGACTTCTATGTCTTGAGCGGACTGGCATATCAGCAGCTGGGAAGCGAGTATGGCTGGTCGCAAATGGGGAAGGTGTACTTGTTCCTCTGTCCCATTACCCTGCCACCCCACATTCAACTGTCCTCACCGCAGATGCCGACCACACGCGTGCGGTAGAAAATGTGTCACGCATTCTTAGCTACTCTCCTTTCATTCGTGAGCAGGGTTGGTCAGGATGGTAAATGACACGCTCTTCTTTCGACAGGAACCTTCGCTAATGACATATGACAGGCAGCTTGACTATATTGGCAAGATCAAAGATGACACATGTTCCACGGGGGATTGGGCCAAAGTAGTCAAAGTCATCATCGTACGAACCAAAGACAACACAAGCCAGACATCAGCCCAACAGCCCCAACAGTAGGAACGGGTGTTACTTCCGAGTGTGTCAAAGTGAGGGTCGAGATATGTGACCCTTCAATAAGCTCGGGGTGGGCGATGTGGATCTGTTTGCGATTTTTTGTTACAATGTGGAGATGGAGATTGTATTGTGTTTTTGGAGTATGGTTTTGTGATTCCGATATTAGACTGTGTTCTACTTTGGGGCCAATCATTGTAGATCTTTGCTTTCTTTGTACTATACCGGGACGTGTTCAAAATGGGCTACAGGACGTTCACACACCCTCTCGGTTCTTTTTGTAGTCTGCGTCATCAAGTATTGTGTCTTTGTGCTCCATGTGTTGAAACAGATAATCACTTTGTGTATGCGCCTTTGTTCCTATTGGGGTACATATACTAGAGTTCTTCCCTCCATGATTTCCCCCTCAACCTCTTCCTATCACTGCAGAGCTGCCGAATCCTTCATTCAACCTAGCTTCCAAGACATTGTTCCAGCATCAAATCTAGCCGAACCACAGCCAACCTCACCTTCGACAATATGGAAGCGAGACTCCTGTGTCTTGAGAAGACCGGGGAAGCAGGACCTGTGTTGCAATGGTGGAAAGTAACGAACGGAGAAGGCGTGGCTATCCCTTGTCCAATTGTCCCGGCCGACCCGGCCGAATCAACTCTTATCACCTTAGGCAACGAGTACAACTCAGTGATTAAGTTCATGACAGGTGTCCTTGAACAGGACTCATTCCTTGGTCATGATGGTTGGTCTCGGTGGTAAGTTGCAACCATCCTCTTCATCCCTTTAACCATGATTTGTGCTAATTACTTATAGGCAACTCCATCAATTTGGTCCATTCATCCAAGACAATTCTCCAGAGGGGGTATCCACCCTACTGGTCAAAGCCATTATCGTGCGAAATAAGGAGGAGACTCCCGGCCCGTCCGATATGATCGCAAGTGTCTCTTTGGAGAACTGAGCCAAGGGACCGAAACCTCAAGTGTGCATGATGGTGAAACAGGAAAGACATTAGGTCATTGCGGAGGAATGGAAATTATATCATTAGAGATTATCTGCAAAGTTTGCGCAGCACCAGAAACAGAAACGGACCTTAAGACTTGGATATCATCACCTTCAGCAAGGTCTCAAATAGAAATGCTTGAGGTTTGCTAATATAATAAAGAGTATTATCAGCTTAAAGCGTACAGTGATATGTGTCCCAAACCCCGACATAAGGGCACCAATGTATGATCTTTCATATAACGTTCGGTACCTATTCCAGAAATTTAGTGTCTGGGGAAGACCAAACAACCCTCGGAAACACACGATTTAGGTCTCTTCCCTGCAGATGTAGGGTTACAAAGGACTTGTAAACGACAAATTGGAAACACACGTTCTTCTTATTCTGCGAAACCTCTCTAGTGAGGCTCTTGCCCTGAAGATGCAAAGATGCAAAGGACATGCAGAGGACTTGTTCGGTTTGATTTGAGGCTCTCACCTTCAAAACACAAAGGTCACGAAGAAACGCCAAAATTCGGTCAATATTTTAAGGGTTTCCATCCTCCGAAAGCGTTTGGTCGCATGAAACCTTTGTTTGGGTACGCTGACCCAGGCGGAGCAAAGTGCCTAGGCAAACTTCCGATGATTTTTGAAACGATTTCCCAAGAGCTCCATATAACACCGAAGCCCAGTGAGAATGTTTGGTCATCGTTTTAAAGTCTCTGTCGTTAGAAAACGAGCAAGACCCTTGTATTTTCGGAATCCTTGGCACGTTTTAAAATACTCGTGCCTTTCGGCCAAGTGAGGCCTAGGTCCGCGAACATCTCAAGACTGCTCTTGTGTTAGTACTCAAGGACCTTTGCAATGCCCACACGCCAAGAGACCTCATGCGTTGAATCTCAAAAACTGCATGACAATGCAGCTGTTGGCGCGGTAGGCACACAGATGTTCTTCTTCTACGATGCACCTAAAATCTGCCTCATTTGTGTGTGAGAAGCGAAATATTCATATTATTGTTGTCACAAAATGGTGCCGCTTCGAGACTTTTAAATGTGTTCCGGCAAGCCACTCCCAGTCTGGGCATACCTGGGATAGGTCTGTCCTCCCACAAAGTCCGAAAATTCTGTCTTCTCATGTAAGCGCAGAGCCAGGAGTACAAGTGGGATACGCGGCCTTTTTTCGGCCCTGTGAACCTTTCTTTGCGACGCGAGAGTTATTTGTCATTGGTAATCATTCCTTTTGATCACATCGATCATCTCAGGAGAAGGTTATCATCGCCTCACCAATGCACACATGCGAGATAGAAAACAGGTTCTTTTTCCACAGTATCCTAAAATTTCAGTCGAACCTCTGCATGCGAAGCCGAATTGTGCCTGACTTTGAGTTTGGTGATTAGGCTGGCGCAATCGAATCAATCAGCATGCAGATTACCTTGGACTGACCCATGTAGAGCTCTTGTGAGTATGGGTATTGATTTTGTTTGGAGCCGATCCTAATCGTGATCTTTGTTTTTGCTCGTGACTTTCCCTAGTCATTAAGAGTTGTAGTCTCCTCTGATGTGATTGTACTTTCGGAACGCTCTCCAAGGGTGGCTAGCTGTACTAGTCTCGTGAAATGTTCTCAGCTATGTTCCGTGGAAGGAGAAGCTCGGACGGACCCCTTCCACTGTTGGGTCGGTGCCAATGTCAAAGGTTTGATTGAGTCTCTTAGTTGAACGTAAAGTGTCTTTCCAGTAAGATGAATGACATGCTAGTCAAAAGCAATTCAAAAGTTGATTCAAATCCTGTTTAGCACTGCACATCTGGGCTGCTGTTTTAACAGACCATCCTTTGTCCAGTCTTTCTGCTCTGGACCTCCATTGTGCCTGGCCTTTTTTGTGACTGTTTCGTCTTCAGAATTTGTTTTTCTGCCAAATTTTCGGTTGTCTCAAGGGAAGAATGATTGTCAACTCGATTCAAAAGTCGAGAGAAACCCGAAGCGTTCTCCTTTGAATAGGCATGACAAACACGGTCTCTTGTGTGGTATTTCTACCAGTTGATGGTCGCGACTCTTATGTGTTTGCAAAAGGTTCCTTCCCGCTTCAGAAGGTTTTTTTCCAAGACTACATGCCACGCGGTCACAGGCTGGGATTTGGATGTGTGCTTCAAGCAAATCGGACTTGCAATCAAGATCCTTGCGTCTGGCCTTCTCATTTGTTAGTTAGAGTACTGTTGTGGTGAATGAGCTGTCAAAACTTACGTCCTGCGCTATCGCTGCGTTGAAGTTGTTCGCATCAATGGCCCTTCATGTGCAGGCGAAATCCCTTCTGCTCTTTTCCTCTAGTGAATACATCTCTTCGAGGTCAATGTTAGGTATATGTATAATTGCTGAACGGTGGATAAGACATCGCGTTGAAACGTATTCATCTTCAAAGTAAGGTACAAGGACAATCAGATGTTGAAAGGATTGGATCTCTCTCCCATATCGTTGAAAGCTCCCTAGTATTACTCCTCTGCAACGTCGTGCTTGATTAGGAAATCATCGCGTGAAGACTGCAAGCTGAGCTGTTGATAGATGGCAATGAGGAGGCAGCTCATGGGAGGCATCTCTGGTGCTCAGGAGAAAAAGGGGTATCGCCTGATGTGATGTATTCTGCACAAGGGCACAAGAAAAGATGAAGTACAGGTGAGCTCAGTGGTGGGACAATCATGCACAAGTATTGATGTATGTGTGTTCAGGAAGATTCTGATCTCTATAGTGCGAAAAACAAAGCTAGGAGATATCATGTTGATTGGTCTTGAAGCGAATACGAATACGAAATATCTCCCAGCCCCTTTCCATGAACTTCAATATTTTGAAGGATTGCTTTTAAAACTGATGTGTGGGAATGAGTCTGAGCTAAACCAAGCTTGAGTAGGGTACAGTTCCGATGCTACTGATACATCTAAGCAATTCGCTTCTCAAATTCAAACGCTCTCTTGGTTCCGGATCCAGAGCTAGTGTGAGTAATGGAGTGGTGTAGAAGGGGATGAGTGAGTCTAGACCATGATCTTTGATGGAGGAAACGCCCAAGGTACGTGGCATGGAAGAGTGGTGTGTGGATAGGGGGTCAAGATGCATCGATGATGTTGCTCCGCCAAGATGTTGCGGTGTGGTGTGGATGGTTGGCAAAGAAGAAGATTTGGAGGGAGAAGGAGGGGCTATTTGTACCCGTGAGTGCCCACGCTAAGGATCTCGGGAATGATGAATGGCTTGGTGAAGATTGCAGCTCAAGAGTGATGGATATAATGGATTCTTGTTATATTTGATTTCACGCAAGAGGCTGAATGCGAGCCAGGCAAAATCACTATTGAGAGAACTGACGGTATAGAGAAAGTGATCATGATGGTATGAATACTCAAGTCGGATTTTGATTGTATGACGCTTAGCTAGAAAGTCGTTATCATTGAAATGTTCAACAACAGGATAGGGGAGACATGTAAGACTGCCTAGTAAATTAATCGCTTTGGATCTCTTGACACAATCATCTTCCTTGTCTCATC
>JAABUI010000261.1_pt1 | contig 57191 bp, 60 predicted proteins | sample 5559111 | NCBI WGS metagenome assembly JAABUI01 (sample SAMN10711870, study PRJNA513365) | rock metagenome | isolation source: Antarctica rocks | place: Antarctica: Victoria Land, Buttleship Promontory | reverse complement strand
CGAGTACGTAAATATCGATGAAGGATGGGCATCTGGCAGGGATAAAGATGGTCAGATAAAAACCGATTCTATCAAATTTCCAAATGGGATGAAAGCTACTGCAGATTACATCCATAGCAAGGGTCTCAAAGCTGGGATATATACTAATCTGGGCACCTCTGTTAAAGGTGATTTGGGCAGCAGGGGTTATTATGAACAGGACATGAAAACCTTTGCATCCTGGGGATTCGACTATATTAAGGTAGATGTCAACTTTATCAAAAACAAAGATATTGCTGATTTAAGCATTGAATTCGCCGATGTGAGCAAGGCAATCAAAAAGTGCGGACGGCCCATGGTATTTTCGATTTGCAACCAGGGGTTCAGCAACCCTACAAATTGGGCACCTACATTAGGAAATATGTGGAGAGTTGGCAAGGATATCGATTATTTATCCTGGGCAGAGCCTTATCAAAAAACACAATGGCAAGGGGTTTTATATGAGCTTGATCGCTCTATGGAACATCCTGAAGCTGCACGGCCTGGGGCATGGAACGATGCCGACATGATGCTGGTGGGCGTAACAAAAGAGGCTGACAGGCTGATCTTGCTGACGCCGGAGGAGGCTAAGAGTCATTTCTCTTTATGGTGTATCATTAATTCGCCGTTAAACATTGGCGCAGATATTAGGAATATTTCAGAACAAGCTAAAAATATTCTTACTAATAAGGAAGTAATTGCAATTAATCAGGATGCCTATGGTGAGCAAGCGCGCATAGTCAATAATATCGATAGCTTACAAGTATATTCAAAACATCTTGAATCGGCAAACAGCGGTAAGCGGGGTGTCGTCTTGTTCAACCGCACGGATAAAGCTCATGATATTACCGTTTCCGGCAGCATGCTTGGTTTAAACGGAAAGTTTTTCGTTCGCGATTTATGGCTTAAACAAAAATCGGGACTTTTAATAATTACACTGTCAACGTACCACCACATGGTGTCGTTTTTCTAAAGATTATATCAAATTAACATCTACCACACTGTTATGAACGCACAATGGAAATTTCGCTTTCTTATTTTAATTGGCCTTGTTAAACCCTTTTGTGCGCTATCGCAAACAGGGGGAATAACTTCTATAAAAATTTATCCCGATTCAATTTTAAATGATGTTTCTGATCATCCCCTAGGAATCAATTTAGATTACTTTATGGATAATGATCAATATCTCCACCCAAAGCGGAGCCTCGCCGATGCTTTAAAAGCGATGGGCGTTAAATATTTGCGTTATCCGGGTGGAAACAAATCTGATTTTTACTTTTTCTCCAGACCGCCGTATGACCGGTCAATTCCAACCTTGGCAAGAACGGGACCCAATGCAGTTGCAGGGCGGAATGCTGCTTTAAATGTAACTGCAACCGATTTTAAAAATAAACCGCTTGACTTTGATGAATACATGGCGGTTTGCCATAAGGTAGGCGCTGAACCGGTCATTGTAGTTGCCGGTGATGAATATTTGGTGAATTATCCACCCGGATCGACCTGGTCAACGCGAGATCAGCTGATTAAAAATGCCGTAGAATGGGTAAGATATGCCAATATAAAGAAACACTACCGTATAAAGTATTGGATGATAGGAAATGAGAGCTGGGGTGCTGAAAACAAAAATTCCAATGCCGATATCTATGCACAGGATGTAATGGATTTCTCAAAAGCGATGAAAGCTATTGATCCGTCTATTATGATCATCCCTAATGGCAATAGTGATAAGTGGTGGAAAACCATTCTCACAAAAGATGCCGGATACATAGATGCTATATGCCTGAGTAATTACCCGGTTTATAAGTTGCCCAACGGCTTTATTTCGTACCGTGACTCTGTGGTGAATCTTATGCATCCGGTGCAGACAGCGATTGATGCGATAAATAAATATGCGACACCCGCTGATAAAGCAAAGCTAAAGGTAATCGTTGCGGAATACGGACCTTTTGACTGGGGGAGTAAGAAATGGCCATTTATTAATACCATGGGTTATAATCTGGCCAACTTTGAGTTGACCGGCGAAGAGTTGAAAGAGCCAATGCTCACATTTTCGTGTTTTTGGAACACCCGATGGCTGGACAATCCTTCTGAAGGCCATAGTGTTTTTGACGCGTTGGACAAAGATGGAAATTTTAACGCCAACGGAAAGGGCTTAATGATCTGGGGTAAATTCCTAAACAAAGAAATGGTTAAAACAACCGCCAATATACACATAAGAACATTTGCTAGCTATAGCCCGAATAAAAAGAGCTTGTTCGTCTACCTGGTCAACAAATCGGCAAATGAAATCCTCGTTGATCCACAAGTGGTGAACTACCAGATCAAAGGCTTAAAACAAGAATGGGAATTAACCAGCACCGGCCCCGATGATGTAAACCCGGTTTGGCAGCAAATAAAAGATATGAAATTGGGAGCCACGGTCACCGTGAAAGGAACCAGTATAAAAGTGATAGAATACCAATTAAAATAATAACAATTCCAAAATGATTTTTAAAAACACAAAACGAATATTTACCTGCTTAATAACAGGTTTTCTATTATTTGGCTATGCGAAGGCGCAAACACAACTAGGGAGCGCGATGAATTTTGATAATGATTGGCGGTTTCATTTAGGCGGATTTTTAGGAGCTGAACAACCTGATCTTAATGATTCAAAGTGGCGCGAAGTTGATCTACCACATGACTGGAGTATAGAGGACAGGCCAGGTACTCGGTCGCCGTTTAATAAAGATGCGATCAGCCAGGTTAATGAAGGTTTTACTACACAAGGTACTGCATGGTACAGAAAAACTTTTACAGAGCCTGCAAATAACAGGGGCAAGCATGTGATATTACAGTTCGATGGTGTTTACATGAACAGTGATGTATATGTAAACGGAATGCATATGGGAAATCATCCGTATGGTTATACCAGCTTTTATTATGACATCACCAAAGCGCTAAAATTTGGCGAAAAAAATGTCATTGCAGTGGAGGTAAAAAATGAGGGCCAAAACAGCCGCTGGTATTCAGGCTCGGGTATTTATCGCCATATATGGTTAAAAATCGTTGATCCGGTTCATATTGCACAATGGGGCACTTATATTACCACGCCCGAAGTAAATGAATTGTCGGCCAAAATTAACATCAAAACCCAGGTTATAAATGAGAGTAACGCAGGCGCGACCTTAAAAATAATAACCAGGTTTTTATCACCTGACGGTATTGAAGCCGGAAAAGTAGAAAGAACCTTAACGCTTGAAGCTGGTGAAAAAAAGGAGAATAGTGAAAGTACTGACATCAAAAGGCCGCAGTTGTGGTCATGTGAGTCCCCGGTGCTTTATGAGGCAATAACTGAAATATACGAGAATGGAACAACGACCAGCCGTGAAGAAAATACTTTCGGTATTCGAAAACTAACTTTTAACGCTACTAACGGGTTTCAACTCAATGGGAAAGTAGTAAAACTAAAAGGAGGATGCTTTCACATCGATAATGGACCAATAGGCTCAAAAGCCTATGATCGTGCGGAAGAAAGAAAAGTGGAAATACTTAAAGCAAGTGGCTTTAACGCTATTAGGTGCTCTCACAATCCACCAAGCCCGGCTTTTTTAGATGCCTGTGATCGTATGGGTATGTTAGTGATCGATGAGGCTTATGACATGTGGAACTATGGCAAAAATCCTTATGATTATCACCTTTATTTTAAGGATTGGTGGCAAAGGGATATGGAAAGCATGATTGTCCGAGATCGCAATCATGCCAGTATAATTATGTGGAGTATCGGTAATGAAATACCAGAAAAAGGCACCCCAGAAGGTGTGGAAACCGTCAACAGACTGGCTAAATATGTAAGAAGCATTGAACCTACCCGGCCGGTAACTGCTGCAGTTAATGATTTGAACCCCAATAAAGATCCATTTTTTGCAGCCTTGGATGTTGGCGGTTATAACTACGCTGTTGGCGGTAATCATAATGAAACGGACGTTTATGAACAGGATCACCAACGGGTACCGGAAAGGGTTATGGTTGCAACTGAATCCTATCCCCTGGAGGCCTTTAGCGCCTGGAATGCCGTTGAAGATCATCCTTATGTTATTGGAGATTTTGTATGGACGGCTTGGGATTACATCGGTGAGGCCAGCATTGGCTGGTTGGGGTATCCGCAAAATAATAACTTTTACCCCTGGAACCTTGCTTTTTGCGGAGATATTGATATTTGCGGCTGGAAACGGCCACAATCTTACTATCGCGATGCGATCTGGAAAAACAATCAATTATCTGTTTTTGTAACACCCCCGGTTTCATCGTTCAAAAAAGACGCTAAAACCGCGTCGTGGTCAAAGTGGAACTGGCTGGATGTGGTGCCTGAATGGAACTGGACGGGCTATGAAAATAAGCCGCTTGCCGTAAGTGTATATTCTTCTTGTGAAAAAGTGAATTTATTATTAAATGGCAAATCGTTGGGTGTAAAATCTACGAGCAAGGCGACTGAATTTTTGGCAACCTGGGTGGTACCTTATCAGGCAGGTGAATTAAAGGCCGTTGGTTACAATGATGATCAAATTGTAAATACAACCATTTTACGTACGGCTGGCAAGCCTGTTAAACTAAAATTAATAGCAGACCACACCAAATTAAAAGCTGATAACCAGGATTTAAGTTATATAATGGTTGAATTAACAGATGATAAGGGAAACATTAATCCGCAAGCCTCCAATCAAATAAATTTTCAGGTAACAGGAGATGCCAAGATCATTGGAGTTGGTAATGCTAACCCGATGAGCATAGAGAGCTGTCAATTACCCCAGCGGAAAGCATGGAAAGGCAGGTGTCTGGTTATTATAAAAACCGGAAAAAATCCGGGGAATTTAACTTTAAAAGCCACCTCTTCTGGTATGAACCCCGCTCAATTGAAATTGATAAGCAAATAAATTTAATTCAGTCTTTAAGGCATTACATTTTAATTCTAACGACCCTAAATTAATATAATGAAAAAATCAAGGCTAATTATCAGCGCTGTATGCTTTCTATTCTTTTATCACAATTCTTTTTCAACCCCTAATGGTAATTGTGGCGCATCCGATTCAAAAAGGCATCATTTGTCTATTGTTCTTACAGACACAACACTTAAAACGATCTCCGCTACCCCGCCGATGGGTTGGAATAGTTGGAATACCTTCAAACAACATCCGAACGAAACAGATATTAAACAAATTGCAGACCAGATGGTAGCCTCGGGTTTAAAAGCTGCAGGATACGAATACGTAAACCTTGATGATTATTGGAGCCTGGGCAGAGATTCAATTGGTAAAATAATAATCAATCTTCAAAATTATCCACATGGTATGAAAGCTATCGCCGATTACATCCACAGCAAAGGATTAAAGGCGGGTATTTATACAAATATTGGTCGCAAAGCCAGCTATGCAACGCTTGCCAGCACCGGTTATTACCAGCAGGACATGGACACTTTTGCAGCATGGGGTTTTGACTATGTTAAAGTAGACGTAAATTTTGCTCCTGACCGTTCAGAAACCGGTCTGAAGAAAGAATTTTCAGCGATAGCGAAAGCAATTGCAAATACTGGTAGGCCAATGGTTTTTAGTATTTGTAATCAGGGTGACGGTATTTATGCAGATTGGGCATCCGGAGTCGGCAACCTATGGCGGGTTGGGCATGATATCGATTATATTAGCTGGACAAAACCTTTTCAGAAAACGCAATGGGAAGGCGTTATTTATGAAATAGACAAGTCTGCTGCCCATCCAGAAATTGCTGGTCCTGGCCATTGGAATGACGCTGATATGATGCTAGTTGGTGTTACGCATGGAAACAAGCTTACCCCCTTAACTGATATAGAAGCGAAAAGTCATTTCTCTATGTGGTGCATGCTTGCCTCCCCGTTAATAATGGGGAATGATATTCGTGACATATCTAAAGAGACCCTTGACATTCTAACCAATAAAGAAGCAATAGCAATTGATCAGGATGCCGATGGAGTTCAGGGAACGATGGTTGATGAGCAGGTACGTGGTCTTCAGGTATGGCTGAAAAGACTGAAATCAGGCAAAAATGACAATAAGTATGCTGTTGCCTTATTTAATCGTTCAGAGATGACTAATAAAATAATATTGGATTTTAATAAACTTGGTCTAAAGGGTAAATACCAGATTCGCGACGTTTGGACACATAAAAACATTGGAAAATTTTCAGAAAATTTCTCAAATGAAGTCCCTGCTCATGGTGTCAACTTGTTAATTATAACTTCCAATCAATAGATTAAAACTTTTAACGCTGTTAAAAGCCTAAGATTAAAAATCTTATTTAGTACCGACGTTGTTGGATAAAATAACATTCGTAGTGTTTGCTTATACGCTATGACTGCAACCCAAGATCACTAAGTTGGGTGATATAATTATTTAAAGAAGAAAAATGAAAAATAAGTTAATTTGGCTAATATCATTAATTCTTATCGCGGGATTGGATACCAGAGCCCAAACAAACCCTGGATTCGAAGAAGGGCTTTCCGGATGGGAGCCAACGGAGCAAACGACCTCAGTTAAAATTGTTACTGACAATATCTATCAAGGAAACGCAAGTGTGCGTTTAGGCAATGAAAATGCTGAAATAATCCAACGGATCAGCCTACCCCAACTTTGTTTATTTTATTATAATACGCACATCAAATCAAGCGATAAAAATACCATTGGCTATAGTTTTGTGCGGTTTTATGACAAAAACGATCATCTGCTCATTGAATATAAAAACAAGCCCATAAGTTCAATTACTTACCAGACTTCAAGCTATTATACGGAATCACCAGCATTAACACAATATGCTACAATAGGTGTAAAAAAAAGTAATGGAAAAGGTTATATCTATGCGGATGATTTTTCTATAAAAACAAGATTTGGCGAACCAGAAAATAAGCCGCAAGCTACAGTGAATCTTGATCAGTACATGAAGCCATTTTGGAAAACGGATACTATTTACAATGAAACCATACTGCTTTATTCCATTAACGGACAACCTGCAAACGGCAGATTATTATTCCAACCTGATAAAATCATATCTGTAAAAAGCTTTGACCTAAAAACAGCATATGCAAATGCTAAGGATTACGATCTAAAAGGAAATGTAATTACCCGGATAGACAAATCTGATATTCCATACAGGGCTGATACATCATTTAGTCATAAAAACTTTGCATGGTTTAATATACAATCGCAATGGATAGCGGTTACTTATACCCACCACGATAAATGGGACGGAGTTAAACCTGAATATAAGGGCGATGACATGCCCAATACTTTGGCTAAATTAAAATCAAAAACACCAATGACCATTGTCGCTTATGGCATGAGTATTACCCGCGGTATGAATGTAAGTGGGTACGATATGAAAGTGCCATATATGCCATCATATGTTGATTTGTTTACCAGAGCCTTAAAAGAAAAATATCACGAGAATATTAAATTATACAATGCCGGACTTCCCGGTTCGAAGATTGACTGGGGGGCTGAATATACGGATGAATATGTAAATGCGCTTAAACCAGATCTGGTGATCATTGATTTTGGAATGAATGATTTTTCGGGATTTACTTCAGAACAATTTATGGAATATGCTAAAACTATTATCAATAAATTAAAAGCAGCCAATCCTAAAGTGGAGATCATGTTGTTGTCAAACATGAAATTTGATCCGGAATATATAGCAATGAGCGATCCTAAAAGAGATTTCTGTCTGAATAACATGATTGCATACAATAAGGTGTTCCAATCCTTCCAGACTAAAGGTATTATTAATTTGGATATGACCGATATCAGCGAAATGTTGTTTGATAAAAAGAAACCGAAGGATTGTATATCTAATCCTTTACATCCAAACGATTATATGGCACGCTGGTATGCCCAGGGAATGGCTGCTTTACTAATAAAAGATTAGCGTTTTATCGAGGACGATTCAAAACATAAAAAACAATTATGAATTATGAACCCTCATCTGACCGTTATAAAGCTGCACATTATCGCCGCTGCGGAAAAAGCCGTATTCAGCTCCCTGCTTTGTCGCTCGGTTTGTGGCATAACTTTTGGAACACAGACGACCTTAATAATTATCGTAGAATTTTACAATTTGCGTTTGATAACGGCATTAATCATTCTGACCTGGCAAATAATTATGGCTCTCCACCTGGATCTGCCGAAATAAATTTTGGTAAACTACTCACGGAAGATTTTAGAGGTTACCGTGATGAAATGATTATATCAACAAAGGCCGGTTATACCATGTGGGACGGCCCATATGGTGACTGGGGATCTAAGAAATACCTGGTATCAAGTTTGGATCAGAGCTTAACGCGTATGAAACTTGATTATGTCGATTGAATTAGGCGTTTAAGCAATGATCATTTTATAAGTGCATGGTTTCGAGGCCATCATGCGCCGGACAAGGTTTTCAAAAATGCCTTCTTTCATCGTATGTCTGTTAAAGCGATAGGAATATTCGTTGATATAAGCTTGTAAATGTTCCACTGAATGGTGCATCCCCCGCAGCCAGGCCTTAAACATCATGATTGTCCGGTGGAGCTGCGGGAAATTCTTCCCCTTTGGCCCTGATTTCTCCCGTTTTAATTTGGGGAAAACCTCTTCCAAACCCTTGTACCCTGCCCAGCAGTCCGTACGGGCCTGGGCATCGGTGCTGATGTGGTCGTTCATGAATTCCAACAGGTTCTCCTTGCTGGCCGTTTCGATCACCCGGGCATACATGCGGGAAACCCCTTTTCCTTTCTTTTCAATGGCCAGCACGACAACCTTCTTTTTCCCACCCTTACGGCCCAAGGCCTGCCCGTCCTGGCCGCCTACATACGTCTCGTCAACTTCCACTTTCCCTTCCATGGGGAAATTACGGCTGCTTTCCATCGCCTTCATTGTTTTCTGTTTGAACAACCAACAGGTCTTCTGCCTTAAAGCCAGTTTCCGGCTCAGTTCGGTGCTACTGATCCCCTTTTTGCTGGTCGATACATAATAAACGATGTAGAAGGCTTTCAGCAGCGGGAATTTGCACCGGTGAAAAAGCGTTCCGGAAGTAGGCGGTTCTATATGTCCGCAACGGGTGCACTGCCGGTCGCCATGCCCTATGCCCTTGCAATAGTTCCCGTGGCCGCATTTCAGGCACGCATAACCGTCCTCCCATTTTAGCCCGGCAAGGTACTGCTCACATTTTTCATCATCAGGGAACATTAATTGGAACTCAAACAGCGATAAACTTTTAAACCTAATTTCCATATCATTGACTATTTCCCTTAAATTTAAACATTTATTGCCATAAATCATGCGCCTAATTCAATATGTCGATATTTTCTATCACCACCGCCCCGACCCTGCAACGCCGCTGGAAGAAACAATGGGAACTATTGACCTCCTCGTACGCCAGGGAAAAGCGCTGTATGTTGGACTGTCGAATTATCATACAGAGGAAGCCGCTAAAGCAATTCAAATATTACGCAGATAGGTACACCATGCCTTATTCATCAGCCTAAATATTCCATGCTTGAACTATGGGTAGAAGGTGGTTTATTAGATATATTAGAAAAGGAAGGCGTTGGTTGTATACCCTTTTCTCCTCTCGCACAGGGGTTGCTTACCGACAAGTATTTAAATGGCATTCCATCAGGTTCAAGAGCCGCGGGAGCTAGTGGTTTTTTACAGTCGACGCAAATTACTAAGGAAAAACTCGCAAGAATCAGCGCTTTGAATAAGTTGGCGCTACTTAGTAAGATTTTCAAAATAACTTAAGCAAATAAGTTATAACTTAGAGCAACCAACTAATAAAAATCTTGATACAAGAATTTCCTGAAAAGACAAAAATGTTAATGATGTTGCATTACAGTCGTTTATCAGAAAAAGACCGTCGGCAATATGCAGCCCTTGAATCGCTGAAATTAGGCAGAGGCGGCACCAGCTATATCAGTAAAGTACTTGGGGTGAACCGTAATACAATTATGCAGGGAAGAAAGGAACTTACGGAATTGATTGAAGATATGCCAACCCAATGGGGGAAGCAACGCAGGGCAGGCGGGGGGCGAAAAAAAAACTGAAAAATTTCCTGACATTCAGGTATTGCTGCAGGCTTTAATAGAAAGCCATAAAGCAGGTAGCCCAACAGATGAAGGGGTGTATTGGATCAGCCTGGAGCCTTGTGCAATAGCTAAGCTGTTTTATGGGCAGCATCAACTTAAAGTGAGCAATGGAATGGTCAAAAGGTTGCTGCGGGAGTTAGGGTATGGCTATAGAAAGCAATCCAAACAGTTGGCTACAGGCAAGTATGCCCATCGCAACGAGCAGTTTGAGATTATTTGTTCCTTGATATTGATAATGAGTTTAGAAAGTCCTGTGCTTAGCATAGATTGTAAGAAAAAAGAGCGTTTGGGGCAATCTTTACAGGGATGGAAAATGTTGTTGTACCAAATCAATTAAGGTGCATGGCCATGATTATGAGCACTTATCTGAAGGCAAAGTGATCCCTCATGGCATTTATGACCTGCAGGCCAACAAAGGCTATATCTCCATTGGAAACAGTAGTGAAACAGCAGATTTTGTAATAGATAATTTATTATGGTGGTGGTTGGGGTATGGCATACATCAATATCCCGATGCGAAAAACGTCCTGCTTTTATGTGATGCAGGCGGAGCTAATTCTTACCGGCATTTTATCTTTAAACACAGGTTAATGACTTTTGCTGAACAAACAGGTTTATCAGTTATTGTATGTCACTATCCTCCTTATTGTTCTAAATGGAACCCTATTGAACACCGCTTGTTTAGCCAGGTACATAAAGCTATGGAAGGGGTAGTTTTTTCAGATTATCAAACTGTCAAAAAACTCATAGAGCAAACATCCACTAAAACCGGATTGTCAGTAGCAGTCAGGTTAAACCTTAAAGAATATCAAAAAGGAATCAAAGTACACAAAGATAAAATATGCGAACATCGAATTGCATATCACCCCAAAATAGCAGAACTCAATTATAGAATTTATCCATAATTTGATCAACTTATTTTGACAACTTTACTTAGGGGACAAACACTTGCTCAAATGGCCTTCGGCTGGTTATTAAAGGATTCCCGAATAACATCAGTATTAGTTGGCGCGAGTAAGGCTGAGCAATTGGCTGATTCCTTAAAATGCCTGGATAATTCAATTTTTCGGAAGAGGAATTAACGAAGATTGCGTCTATTCTAAATTAGAAGAATCGGGCTTTTTTAATAAAATCGCCTTCCTCTACAATAAATTGCTTTGAGTCGAAAATAAGGCAAGCCGCATTATTAGGCTTCTTAGATCGTCGGAGATTGCACTCTACGGCAATTTGATGATCAAATTTCTTTCTATTACCTAACTGCATTTGCTTATTATAGTTCGATGAGGTTATTTATGTATGATAATGCCGATAATTTGTACGATAGTGAAATTAATAATTGTCATTAATGCATTTATTTGCCATTGATTATAAAACCATATTAATACCAAAATGATCCGTTACACAGGGCAATCAAGAATTTTAATGGCCGTTGACTGCCTGATCTTTGGGTTTGATAATTCAAATCTAAAATTGTTATTGATAAAGCGTGCAATTGAGCCTGCCCGACATAAATGGAGCCTGATAGGTGGGTTTCTTCAACTGAATGAAACTTTAGATGAGGCAGCAAAACGAATTTTAAAACGGATGACCGGTCTGAAAAATGTTTACATGGAGCCATTACGTGCCTTTAGTGACCCCCATCGTGATCCGGTTGAGCGAACAGTGAGCATTGCCTATGTTGCATTGGTTGATATTTATGAATTTAATCAGCAAATCAATCACCTTTACCAGGCCCAATGGTTTTTGGCAAATGAAATTCCGGAATTAATATTTGACCATAAATATATGGTACAAATAGCCATGGCTCAAATCAAATACCGTGCTTCACAACATCCGATATTATTTGAACTACTGCCTGAAAAATTCACCTTACCACAGTTGCAGGTTATCTATGAAAGTATTTATGGAAAACCTTTCGACGACAGGAATTTTCACCGAAAGTTTATTTCAACAGGGCTCTTGGTAAAGCAAAAGGAAAAAAACAAATTGACATCTAAAAAGGGTGCCTATTATTATAAGCTGGACAAAGAAAAATACAATTTACTGTTTAATGCCTTTTTAAATATAATACCCCACCCGCGTAGTTACATTCTCGAAAATAACAGCATATGAATAAATTTAATAGTAATGATCAATTTGTTATAGGCGTTGATTACGGGTCCGACTCCGTACGCTCCGTAATTGTAAATGCAAGAAATGGAGAGGAAATAGCCTCATCCGTATACAATTATCCGCGTTGGCAAAAAGGTCTGTTTTGCGAGCCTTCGGAAAATCAGTTCAGGCAACACCCCTCCGACTATATAGAAGGGCTGGAGATAACGATAAAAGACTGTATTAAAATTGCAGGCGGCGATACCATCGCAAAAAACGTGAAAGGTCTTTCGGTTGACACCACCGGTTCCACCCCGGTTGCCGTTGATAAAACAGGCACCCCGTTGTCTTTAATCGCCGGTTTTGAAAATAACCCAAACGCCATGTTTATTTTATGGAAGGATCACACTTCTATACAGGAAGCCGCGGAGATCAATGAGCATGCCACCAAATTCGATATCGATTATTTGAAATACGTTGGCGGCATCTATTCGTCCGAATGGTTTTGGGCCAAATTGCTGCATATATTAAGGGTTGATGAAAAGGTAAGGCACGGCGCTTACTCATGGGTAGAGCATTGCGACTGGATACCATTTTTATTGACCGGCGGTACAAATGCGGCTGATATAAAACGCGGACGCTGTTCAGCAGGCCATAAGGCGCTTTGGGCTGAAGAGTTTGGCGGTCTACCGCCCGACGATTTTTTTTTAACGCTTGATCCGCTTCTAAAAGGCTTTACCGCCAGATTATTTACAGAAACCTATACAGCTGATCAGACAGCAGGAACCATCAGCGCCGAATGGGCACAAAGACTTGGCCTACCAACAGATGTAATAATTGGTACGGGAGCATTTGACGCCCATATGGGTGCCGTGGGCGGCCAGATAGAGCCTTACTATCTAAGTAAGGTAATGGGCACGTCAACCTGTGATATTCTAGTTGCCCCTGTCAGCGAAATGAAAGGCAAACTGGTGCGCGGCATATGCGGGCAGGTTAATGGCTCTGTAATACCTGGGATGGTCGGTTTAGAAGCAGGTCAGTCGGCATTTGGCGATACCTACGCCTGGTTCAAGAACTTGTTATCCTGGCCCTTAAATCATTTACTTTCGCAATCAAAAGTGATTAGTCCAGAATTAGCAGAAGCGTTGCAATCGGAACTGGCCGAGCAGATCATACCCGAATTAAGCAGGCAGGCAGCCTTGTTACCTGTTGCTGGAGATAATGAGTTGGCCATCGACTGGTTGAATGGCCGTCGTACCCCTGATGCCGACCAGACCTTAAAAGGAGCTATCATGGGTTTGGACCTAGGCAGTGACGCACCGCGCGTTTTCAGAGCATTGGCAGAAGCTACCTGCTTTGGTGCTAAAAGCATTGTTGAACGTTTTTTAATAGAAGGAATTCCTGTAAAGGGATTAATCGGCATTGGCGGAGTGGCCAAAAAGTCACAGTTTGTAATGCAAATGATGTCGGATATATTAGGTATGCCCATCAGAATCCATCAGTTCAAACATACATGTGCATTGGGAGCGGCTATGTTTGCCGCGGTTGTCGCCGGGATTTACCCTACTGTAGAAGAAGCAATGGCAGCTATGGGCCGTGGTTTTGATGTAGAATATCAACCAAATGAATCAAACGCAGCGGTTTACCAGAAACGATACAATCAATATAAAAGCCTGGGTGAGTTCGTAGCCTGGCAGATCAAACAAAATACCTACAAAGAAACACAAACAGTTAACTCATGAGCATTTATCAACACATCAAACAAAGCGCTTACGAAGCCAATGTGCAGCTGCCAAAGTTGGGGCTGGTATTGTTCACTTTCGGCAATGTAAGTGCTGCCGACCGAACACTTGGCGTGTTTGCCATTAAACCCAGCGGTGTGCCTTATGATAATTTATCGCCCGAGAAAATGGTGATCGTGGATTTTGAGGGAAATGTCGTAGAGGGTAATCTGCGCCCTTCTTCAGATACTAATACACATGCCGTGCTTTATAAACACTGGGAGCATGTTAATGGTATTGTGCATACCCATTCTACTTACGGAACCGCCTGGGCGCAATCGCAAAGATGCATACCTATTTTTGGTACTACCCATGCCGATCACCTGACCACCGATATACCCTGTACATCGCCGATGGATGATGAAATGATACGCGCCGATTATGAATACGAGACCGGTTTCCAGATCATTAACCATTTTGAAAACAACGGCCTGGATTACAAAGAAATAGAAATGGTATTGGTAGGCAGCCATGCACCGTTCACCTGGGGTAAAACAGCGGAGAAAGCCGTTTATAACAGCGCGGTGCTGGAAACCGTGGCGCATATGGCCTATTTAACTGAGCAGATTAATAAAGACACTCCACGGCTTAAGAACTCTTTAATAAAGAAACATTTTGAACGAAAGCACGGCCCTGATTCTTATTACGGTCAAAGCTGAAAGTGAAAAGATCAAAGCAAAAAGCCCAATCCAAAATTTATAATTTATTAAATCACTAATTCAACAATTTTAAATATACATGATTGATCTAAAAACATTTGAAGTCTGGTTTATTACCGGCAGCCAGAACTTATACGGTGAAGAAACTTTAAAAAAGGTTACTGAACATTCACAGGAAATTGCCAAGGGCTTAAATAATGCGTCGCAGGTACCGGTAAAAGTAATTTACAAACCAACGGTAAAATCAACGGAGGAAATATATGCCACTTTACAGGAAGCAAATACAACAGAAAACTGTATTGGCGTAATTACCTGGATGCATACCTTTTCACCTGCAAAAATGTGGATACGCGGGTTAGGCATCCTGCAAAAACCAATGCTGCACCTGAATACCCAATATAACCGGGACATCCCCTGGAGCAGTATTGATATGGATTTTATGAACCTGAACCAGAGTGCGCATGGTGACAGGGAATTTGGTTTTATCGTATCGCGCATGCGCAAAAACCGCAAGGTGGCCGTTGGCCATTGGCAAGACCCCGAAGTATTGGGACAGATAAACACCTGGGCAAGGGCGGCAGCTGGCTGGCACGATTGGCGCGGCGCTAAATTTGTTCGTTTTGGTGACAATATGCGCTTTGTGGCCGTTACTGATGGCGACAAAGTGGAGGCTGAAATGAAATTTGGCTTTTCGGTGAATACCTATGGAATCGGCGATCTAGTTGCGGTAATTAATGGCATAAGTGATGAAGAAATTGAAATCCTGACATCAGAATATCAGAAACTTTATGACGTTGCTCCAAGTTTGCGTAAATGGCAAAGCCAATATGCATCCCTTCGTGAAGCGGCGAAAATAGAGCTTGGGCTGCAAAGATTTTTAGAAGATGGAGGCTTTAAAGGATTTACGGATACTTTTGAGGATTTACACGGAATGGTGCAATTACCAGGTATTGCTGCTCAGCGCCTGATGGCCAAAGGTTATGGCTTTGCCGGTGAGGGTGACTGGAAAACAGCGGCCTTAGTACGTGCTTTTAAAGTAATGGGCAGCGGCTTAAAAGGAGGCAACGCCTTTATGGAAGATTACACTTATCATTTCGATCCTGATAACGAATTGGTACTCGGTTCCCATATGCTGGAGGTGGACGTGTCGTTGGCCAACGATAGGCCTAAAGTGGAAATACATCCATTGGGAATAGGTGGAAAAGCCGACCCCGTAAGATTAGTGTTTAATGTTGCCGGAGGCCCTGCGCTTAATGCTTCTCTTATAGACATGGGGAATCGTTTCCGGTTACTGGTAAATGAGGTGGAGGCCGTTGAGCCGCTAAATGAATTACCTAATCTTCCTGTTGCAAGGGTGTTATGGAAACCCCAGCCTGATATGAAAACCGGATGTGCCGCATGGATCTATGCCGGTGGCGCTCACCATACAGCTTACAGCCAGAATTTAACCGCTGAACTTATACAGGACTTTGCAGATATGGCGGGATTAGAATTTGTTCGGATAGGACAGGATACTAAACTAGATCAGTTGCGTAATGAACTGCGCTGGAACGAGCTATACTATAAATAATATTTCATCTTAACATGTCCGGGGCACTTTCAGATGGGATTTAACTTCCCCGGAAAAGTTTACCAATTAAACCAATAATTAATTATGAATAAGTTTTCTACTATTGATTACATCATATTCGTTATCTACTTCTTTGTAGTATCGGGTTATGGCTACTGGGTATATAGCAGAAAAAAAACAGCTAAGGTTTCCGGCAGTCATTATTTTTTTCTAGCCGAAGGGTCCCTGACGTGGTGGGCTATCGGCGCTTCCCTGATCGCTTCAAATATCTCAGCAGAACAGTTTATAGGCGCAAGTGGGCAGGGGTTCCAGGTTGGGCTTGCTGTTGCTGCCTACGAATGGATAGCAGCCATAGCGCTCATTATTGTCGCGGTATGGTTTATACCGGTATATCTCAAAAATAAGATATTTACCATGCCACAATTTTTAGAAACACGGTATAATAAAAGCACCAGCCTTATCATGGCCATATTCTGGTTGTTTTTATATGTGTTTGTGAACTTAACCTCAATTCTGTTCCTCGGCGCACTGGCGATCAATAGCATTTTTGGTGGCGATCATTTGCATACCATCATCATTGCACTGGCTGTTTTCTCCCTGGTTATCGCGCTCGGCGGTATGAAAGTTATCGGCTTTACAGATGTTATACAGGTATTGGTACTAGTGATCGGAGGTTTAGCTACTACCTATATTGCTTTAACATTGGTTAGTGAGCATTTTAGATTAGGAAAGGACGCCCTTGCTGGTTTTAGCGCTATGCTAAAAAACTCACCAGATCATTTTAAAATGATCTTACCTAAGCCAGGCCCACATGCTTCACAGGAGGAAATCAATAAATATTTATTGTTACCGGGCATTGCCATGTATTTTGCAGGTCAGTGGATCGTGAACCTTAATTATTGGGGCTGTAACCAATATATTACCCAAAGAGCACTTGGCGCTGATTTAAAAACTGCCCGCACCGGTATTTTATTCGCAGGTTTAATGAAACTGGCAATGCCCATTATCGTCATATTACCGGGTATTGCCGCTTATGTATTATACAAGGATGGTGGTCTGCAGCATGAAATGACTGCTGGAGGCCATTTAAACCCAGATAACTCCTATTCAGCCGTATTAGGATTTTTACCAAGCGGTTTAAAAGGGCTTTCCATAGCGGCCTTAACTGCGGCTATTGTAGCTTCGTTGGCAGGTAAGGCTAATAGCATATCCACCATCTTTACCATGGATATCTATAAAAAATATATTAAAAAGGATGCGGATGAAAAATCAATGGTATTGATGGGTAAGATGATCATTGCGCTGGCCTTATTCATTTCCATTTTATTAACCTGGAAAGATCTTTTGGGTATAGGTGGCGAAGGTGGTTTCACCTTCATTCAAAAATACACCGGTTTTATCAGCCCCGGTATATTTGCCATTTTTATACTTGGGTTTTTCTGGAAACGCACTACCGGCGCAGCAGCCATCACGGGTATCATCATGGGTTTCGTGATGTCTGTATTGTTTAATAATTATGTTCCCCAACTATTTGGACATGAAACATTCCTTTACACTGCATTTCCAAATGGTCATGGTGGTTATGAAATCCCATTCCTGATCTGTATGGGCCTATCGTTCTTGTTTACCATGATATCGATAGTCATGGTGAGCTTTGCAGGGCCTAAGATCAATCCTAAACATTTCGTTTTAGATAAAGGCATGTTCAAGGTTGAACCATCAACGCTAGCGCTAATTGTAGTAACCTTATTATTGCTGGCTGCACTATATGTTAAATTCTGGTAACTCTGGATAATTGAACATTGATCTTATGATCAAATTCCTAAAATATAATCAGTGTTGAGAGACTGATTTGTTGATTAAATGATAAAGGCTGCCAAACAGCAGCCTTTAATTAAAATTATTTTTTAGACTATATAAATCAATTATATGAAATTCTTTATCGATACAGCTAACCTGTCGCAGATTGCAGAAGCACACGATTTAGGTCTGCTTGATGGTGTAACTACCAATCCATCACTGATGGCTAAAGAAGGTATTACCGGCCGCAAGAACATTATTAATCATTACAAAGCTATTTGTGCTATTACAGATGGTGATGTGAGTGCCGAAGTTATTGCCACTACTTTTGATGAAATGATCGCCGAAGGCCAGGCTTTGGCCAAATTGCATGAAAAGATCGTGGTGAAAATACTGATGACCAAAGAAGGCATTAAGGCCATCAAATACTTCAGCGAGCACAGTATCCGTACCAATTGTACATTGGTATTCACCGCAGGTCAGGCTTTATTAGCGGCCAAAGCAGGGGCTACTTACGTATCCCCTTTCATCGGCCGTTTGGATGATGTTTCTACTGATGGTTTACGATTAATCGAAGACATAAATATCATCTATAATAATTATGGCTATCGTACGCAAATTTTGGCCGCCTCCGTCAGACATCCAATGCACATTATTCAATGCGCCAAAATCGGTGCCGACGTAATAACCAATTCTGTATCGGCAATTACAGCTTTATTAAAACATCCGTTGACAGATAGTGGGATAGCGCAGTTTCTGGCCGATCATGCTGAAGCTGCAGAGTGTGCACTTTGACAATACTACTTCTATGACTTACAAATAAAATTATGGAAATATCGCTTTTTAAAAAATATCTTATTCTTTTTAATACGGGAGTAATGTTGTGCCTTTCACAGCACGTATTTTCATTTCCCACTAGAGGGTATGAAATTACAACTACATCAAAGAAAGCAGACAGGCCTAAGAATTCAGATACATCAGCTAATGTCGTTAATATTGATGCAAAAATTACGAAAAGTGATCTATCAAAACGGTACAAAGGCTTATGTATTACTGAGAACTGGGAAAACCAATCTTTCTGGGATTATCCTATTTCACCTGCAACAACGATTAAAGAAATAGATGCTAATTTAATCAGAACAGGGAGTGACGGTGTATTTTGGTCTGAACCCCCTTATTCGAGTGCTAAACCGCGTTTAATCAACTATGGGCCAAATGAATCCGAATCTAAGGAAAAGGATTTGGTAGAAAATGACGGAATTCATTTAAAAAGCAGGTATTTAAATTTTGATGCGTTTATTGCTCTTTGTCAAAAAACCAACAGTGAGGCAGATGTTATCGTTCCCTACAATAAAATATATTACAAAGGTTCAGTGGGAAGTAATAAAACCAGCAAAGAAGACTTTTTGAGAAATGCGGAAACATTGGTTAACTATGCTAATTATGTCAAGGGCTATCATATAAAATTTTGGGAAATAGGAAACGAGACATGGCAAAAATCAAATGGAATAACTGCCGAACAATATAGAGATGACATCATTCTTTTTTCAAAAAGAATGAAGGCAGTCGACCCGTCCATCAAAATCATTGTTAATGGAAATAGCGGCGAATGGTTTAAAACCGTATTGGCAAGTGCGGCAAGTAGTATCGATTTTATAAATATAAGTTTTTATCCAACGTATCCCTGGAGTGGATATGATTATTATAAAGTGAGTGATATTGATTTTGCAAAAAACAACTTTCTACAGGACGCCCTGTCGGCAATTAGCAATTCAGGATATAAAAATAAAATAAAATTAATTATCACTGAATTTAATGCCGTAAGCTTTGGAAAAGGTACCTGGAAAGATCGCAATGATTTAGGTCATGCCTTAGCATGTTCACAAATGTATGGCGACTTGGCAACCAATCCCGATATTTTTTATGTTGCATTCTGGAATTTAAGATGGTATTATAAAAATGCAATTTCAGGTGAATGGAAACCGGATGATACCGAGCCAAGGAATGCCTACAATGCAACTGATAGAAATGGTCATCTGAATCCTAACGACTTAGCCCTTTCTATATAGAATAGAAATTTATTAAATCGTATGGTGCAGGCAGGTAGCAATAACCAACTTATCAGAACATATGCAACCTGTGACGTGAGTAACTCAAAAATGAATGTTTTTATTATAAATAAAGACAGTAGTAATCATAAGGTTCGGATTAACCTAAAAAACTATCCAGATGGTGTGGGCGAAGTTTGGACATTAAGAGGTAACGGAGACACGGATTCACACCCAATTTGGGCAAAAACAATGAACCTTAGGGTAAAAAATAATACTATAACGCTTGATTTAAATTCAATATCCCTAACCATGATTAAACTTAATAGCCATTAAATAGGCAAGTAGAAAAAGGCCTAAGCATCAAACTTAGAACCGCAACGAAAAAACTGACAACCAAAAATCAACCCTGAATGAATTATGATAAAGAGTAAATACGCCATTAAAGGACAAGTAGCATTTTTAATTTTTATTAGTGCCTCATTACTGATTAATGTAACTAAAGTAACGGCTCAAGATCTGGTTCCCGCTAAAGCCAAAGGGCCTTTGTACAATTATTTTTGTACCTGGGCGGCACAAAATTATTTGTATGACTCCGGCAGGGCATCTATTAATATGGACAGTGTGATTTTAAATAACAATGCTTTCGGTTTAATGAATGAAAGATGGCTAACCGGTAAGGAAGGCTGGTTGAATTTTTATAAAAAAGTACATAGTGATTTAATTTTTTTGCTTGATGAAGGTTATAACACTAAAGCGAAAGATGGGATGGAAATAGATCCCTCCAAATTTCCTTCACTAAAAGGGTCTCCGGCAGAGCGACAAATCCAATTATCTAAATTAGTATTGAGGTATGGTTGGGGTAAATTAGGGCTCTGGTCGCGCGGGATCGAATCGATACCGGAAGCACGAGAGCGGGTTATGTGGGCTAAAAATGCGGGAGTAAGTTATTGGAAAATTGACGGCGGGGATGAAAAATGTATTTATGATAGTTTGCGAAATTTAATTTATCCTGAATTGGTTATTGAGCATGCCATTTGGCCGGGTGTTACGGTTTTCAATAATGGGCCAAATGGTAGTTTAATGGCCGGATATGGTGCCAGCAGAGTTAATTTTTTAGAAAACACCGATGTCGTTCGGATTTATGACATCGATCAGCCAATAGGCCAAATCACAGGTTTAGCCAGAGTTGCCGGTCTGTTAGCAGTTGCGAACGGAGACAAAAAAGCCAAAGCAATAATCAATTGTGAAGACCTGGTAACGGTTGGTGCGGGTTTAGGGTGTTCTTACGGCATATTTAGATTTCCAATTACGGGAAAAAGACCGCAGGGAGATCCTGATATTTTTAATGCCGGTCCAAGACAAACAAAAAAGCGAATGGATGAGGTGGTCAGAGCAGTGCGTTGGCAGCGCATAGCGCCACCATTTGCTTCAAACGCCGAGCCTGTAATTGTCGACAACATCCTGTTAACGGATCAAATGACCATTAAAAAGGGGGAAACATGGGATATTCACATTCCCAGTCTGCTTATTCAATCCGCTCCTGCCAGGATAACCCGTGGCCTACCACTACCGGAAGTGAAGTCTGATGATGGTTATCTTCCATTTGTTATCGCTTCTAAAAATCCCGACGGCGCAGTTACCATAGCTACTTTAGGCCGTTTTTCTGATGCTAATGGTTATCAAACACCACCGGCAAATATCTCTTTGCAAATTGGTGCCATTCCAAATTTTATAGGTGTATTTGGCTATTATAAGTCTCTCATACTTCACTTTAAAACTTCTCTAAAAAATAAGCGAATCCTGGGTCAGGATTTGGCAGGCAATAAAGCAATTGATATCACCCACCAGGTAATTATTGGCAATAATGAATTGATACTTTCGGGCAGCTTAATTTCAAAAATAGGCTTACATAATGCAACTCCAGGGGATTTGTCTGATCCGGGGTTAGTCATCGCTATACGTTAAAAGGGTATAATAAAAAATGTCATCAAATAAATTTTGAAACGAGAAGATCGCTTTACATATGCGAAACAATGTACAGTTAAAAACACAGCTCAATGAAATACTTAGCATTTCTAATTTTAATCATTTTTAGTTTTACTGGTTATTCTCAAAATCCAAGCCGATTTTTTCCAAAGGAAAAACTCACACAAGTAGGAGTTTACTACTATCCTGAACAATGGAGTGAATCCGAATGGGATCGCGATATTCGGAATATTGCAAAAATGGGTTTTGAGTATATTCATGTTGGCGAGTTTGCCTGGGCATTTATGGAACCTGAAGAAGGGATATATGATTTTAACTGGCTAGATAAAGTTGTTGGCATTGCTGATAAATACCATTTAAAAGTATTACTGTGCACACCGACCCCCTGTCCTCCTGCTTGGATGGCCACTAAGTATCCTCAAATCTTTTTACAAAACAGTTCTTATCAATCCATGGAACATGGTTCAAGAGGCAATTATTCCACCTCAAGTGGACTATTTAAAACTTTTACAGAAAAACTGATCACCCGGCTTGCCCAGCATTACGGAAATGATAAACGAATCATAGGCTGGCAATTAGACAATGAACCATCCAGGGGAATCGATTATTGCCCGGATGCCCAAAAAGAGTTTCGGTATTGGCTAAAGAAGAAATATGGTAATATCGATGAACTGAACAGGGTTTGGGGTGGTGCATTCTGGAGTACCAAATACAATGATTTTGAGCAAATCAAGATACCAAATGATAATATGTATGGTGTGAGCCCGCACGCTTTGCTGGACTCAAAGCGTTTTTCAATTGATCAATTGGCTTCCTTTCTGGATTTTCAAGCGATGACCTTGCGAAAATACATTAGCAGTGACCAATGGATCATGACCAATTATATGGGTATTAATAATAATAGTGGTTTTGATCCAACAAAAACTAAATTACTTGATTTTACCTGTTATACCAATTACCCGGTACACGGTGCTACAGGAATCGGAGAAAAAGGATTTCGGTTAGGTTCAATGTCCGGGTTGGCTTTTTCCAATGATTATCACCGGTCTGTATTTAGCCAATACGGCGTAATGGAACTGCAACCCGGCCAAACAGACTGGGGATCAGTGAACCCCCAACCGGAACCCGGCGCAATCAACATGTGGCTGTGGCATACTTTTGCCGGAGGTACCGTACTGAATTGTACTTACCGGTTTCGTCATCCTATTTACGGTTCTGAACTATATGCCTATGGCATAGTCGGTACCGATGGCGTAACCCCGTCAAGGGGAGGAAATGAATTTGCCGAATACATAGCAGCTATTAAAAAGCTGAGAAAACTTTATAATTTTGGCAATCAAATTCCCCAGAAGTATCTTAACCGAAAAACTGCAATTTTAACGAGTTTTGACAATTTGTGGGATCAGGATAATGCAAAACTTCGGTTTACAGTGCAATGGGACCCGATGGGTCATCTTATAAAATATTACACCATAGCCAAATCATTTGGGTGCCCGGTTGATTTTGTCAGAGAAACAGCTGACTTTTCGAAATATAAGGTTTTAATCATACCGGCTTATCAAATGGTTGATACCATTTTGATTAATAAGATAAGACAGTTCGCAGCAAACGGTGGCCAGGTCATCATCTCTTGCCGTACGGGTCAAAAGGATAAAGACGGCCATTTATGGGAGGCAAAACCATCAGCGCCTATATACAATTTGATTGGTGCAGAAATTCCCTTCAATGATCAATTATTACAAAATGGAAACGGTTTAATAGACTTCAATAAAACAATTTATCATTGGAATAATTGGGCAGATATATTGGAGCCTTATCCTGGCACAGAAATATTCGCGTCTTTTAATAACCAGTTCTATAAGGGCAAATCAGTCGTTATTAGAAAGAAAATAAATAAAGGAGCGGTAACTTATATCGGTGTGGATACGGATGATGGAGCCATTGAGAATGCGGTTATGCGAAAGGTTTACACTGATGCCGGTATAAACATCGCAAATTACCCGGCAGGAATTAATGTTGAATACAGGGATGGTTTTTGGGTAGCAATTAATTACTCATCCAAGACCTACCAACTTCCTTTGCCTGTTGGCGCTCAAATACTAATCGGCAATCAAAGTCTTACCAGCCCCGGTGTTACAGTTTGGCAAGAAAAATAGCATTAAAACGAAAATAACAGACCTACAATGCAACAACAAAATTGGAAAAAATGAATATACTAAAGCTTACATCCCCTCTATCGCTTGCATTTATTTGTTTATATAGCCGGGCGCAGCAAAAAGAATTTCATCCCGGACAATTATGGCCCGATAACAAAGGTGTAAACATCAACGCCCATGGCGGCGGCATGCTTTACCAAAAAGGTACGTATTACTGGTTTGGAGAGCTTAAAATGGCGGGCAATGTGGCGATGGTGGGCCTGCATTGCTCTTCATCAAAAGACCTTTATAACTGGAAAGATGAAGGGATATCACTGGCCGTATCGCAGGATTCAACTAGAGATATTGCTAAAGGCTGCGTATTGGAAAGGCCAAATGTCATTTATAACAAAAAACAAAAAAATATGTAATGTGGTTCGAATTGGAATTACGCGGACAGGGTTATAAAGCAGCACGTGCGGGAGTGGCTGTTAGTATAAAGTTACAGGCTCCTACACCTTTATCAGGAGTTATCGGCCAAACGCTGGTTCCATGCCAATATATCCTGAAGGATCGCCGGAAACGGACAGGGTTGATTGCGGCCATTCAAACAGCAAAGCGAAAGTTTCTTATGCCGGGACCTCCTGGCGGACAGATGGCGCGTGATATGAATGTGTTTGTGGATGACGATTGCGAAGCCTACCACATTTTTTCAGCCGAAGATAATGGTACGCTGGATCTTGCCGAGTTAAACGATGATTACACTGGGCATACCGGCAAATTTGTCCGTGTTTACCAAGGTCATCAAACCGAAGCACTTGCGTTGTTTAAACATAACGGTATCTATTATTTAACAGGGTCCGATACTACAGGCTGGGCGCCCAATGCTGCCAGGTGGTTGTCAGCGCCATCTATTTGGGCCCCGTGGACTTATCATGGTAACGCATGTCACGGTGGTGTGCCAAAATTACCTTCAGCGGGCAAAGTACCTACGTGTTGCCTGTTGCAGGTAAAAAAGACGCTTTCATTTTTATGACCGATAAATGGACATCTGAAAATGCTATTGACGGGCGGTATTTATGGCTGCCTTTAACTTTTAAGGTGATAATATAGAAATAAGCTGGTTAGACAATTGGAATTTAAACGTTTTAAGAACCAATTTATAGAAACGATTTATGTGACATGAAAAGCCAGTAAGGATATAATTAATTATAAATAACAATATACAAGCAGCATTACTAACTGCTTTCAAAATACTCAATCGTTCTTTATATCAGTTAATAGTTGACCTCAAGAAGTTAATTATGAGAAGCCTTCCTATCTAGGAGTGGATAGTACGTTTTTAACAACGTTGAGTTAAAATAATTAGGCTCCTCCCTAAAGCGAGAATTAATTTAGTTGTTTTACTTCTATTTCATTATAAAATGATTTAGTAAGAGTTGATTGAATGAGGTACAGCCGGTTGCACTTTTTTTGGCCTATAATTGAATGTTAACTATTACGAAAACCAAGTTTATTTCGACTTTCCGAATTGCTATTGTTTAAGGAGTTAAAATTGAACTTGCTTTATTAACAGAATTTATTAACTTATATTTGCACAAACATGTATTCTACAAAACAGAAATATTCATTTGACATATAGATAATTTAGCGTTCACTCGCTCCCTCCAAGAAAACGACGAACTTTCTAAGAAAAAAGAGAAATGGGATCAAAGTGTAACGCCTGCTAAACGTGGGCGTGCATTACTGTTTCTTTGGTATTCGTCGTACCGCTTGGGCAGTCTTGCATTAGCCCGCGTTATTTGTAATCAATAGTCGCCGGCCAATCTAAAAGCTCCCAATTTTTACCTTCCTAATAGTAATAGCCTTTCAAATTCAAGCTGAGCTCTTTCCGATTGCTTTTATTTTTTTCGGTGCATTGTTAACTACTAATTATGGAACATTATGCATACAGATACCGATTATTTAAAAAACATAGCAGCAGAAATTGCTGCAAAACCAAATCAGGAAAACCAAAATACATTACCCGATAAACACTTGCTGACCGAAGCCAACAGGCTTCAAAAATTAATCACTGACCATTTACTTCGTATCGACAATTTCCCGCAACGGGAATCTTTTTATTTCAATACCCTTAGTACACTAGTTGATATATGTGACATCTTATTTGAAATTAAAAACATAATAAGTCCGGATGTGAAGATACTGTTAGACTTATTAGCAGCAATCAAAAAGGTTCTCCCCAGCGAAATCAGTCCAAAACTTAAATTGCCAAATGCATTTATATATCTGCAAAATGGGCCTTTAACAGAAAGCTGCGAAGAGCACCGGGAGAATTTTAAAGAACAAGAAATAGACCCGAAACTTATTACCATAGCCACCATTGCTTTCAGTCAATTTACTAAGCAAAAGCACAAATTATACTGGCGAAATTTTACGTGGTTAAAAGGCTACCAGGAAAAGTTGGAAACTATTGATTGGGAAAATGCAGACTGCAACAGCAAAAATGAAGCTTTGATGTCACTTTTGATTAATTGTGATTTTAATGACGACCGGTTTTTTATCTATTGTAAAAAGTATAAGTATGTGTACAGAATTAGTTGTCATTTAAATTTTGAATGTTGAGAAATTGATGAACAGGCTTTTTCCTACTGCCTGCATAATTAATCCTGTTTGATAAAATAAGGAATCGGCGGTGATATAGTCTTTGGGCCTTAACCATCGTGCTTTCAATTCTTTCCAAAGCCTTTCGGTAATGTTGAGGTGCGGTGAGTAAGGCGGCAGATAGAAAAGGTACAGCCCCCTTTTCTGCCACACCTCCAGGCATTGCCTTACCTTTTGTGCCCTGTGTACGCTTGCATTGTCCAATACCACTACTGTTTGTTTTTGGATATTCAAGGAAAGGTGCTCCAGTTGTTCGATAATAAAATCTGCATTGATGCTTTGTTCTGTTGTCCGGTAAATCAGCTTATTGTTTCTTGAAAGTAGCGCAAAACAGTTGATGTTACGCCCTTTTGCCGCTTCGATAAACACATCTTCCCCTTTAAACTGCCAGCCGTATGGTACGTACCCTTCTTCACACACACGGCTTTCGTCACCATAAAACAAATCGACCCTGCCCCGACTGCTTTGCTGTTCCAAAAGCAGGAGTGCTTCTTTTTTCAGCCTGTACAGGTCTTTGTCGCACTTACCTTTAGGCCTTCGCCTTATACGCTTGTAGCGGCAGTGATACTTTTTAAAAAACGCTTCAGTGTCTTTAGACTAAAATTCTTGTCCAGTTCCTTTTGAAGTATCTCTTTCGCCTGGCTTAAGCGCTGCCGCTCCTGCTTTACGGTTTCAAATATTTTGACCGCCTCACCGACATTGCCCAAGATTGGCTTACGTCCCCGGCCAGCCCTTGTATGTAGCCCTTCTATGCCTTCTGACCTAAAACGGTTAAGCCAGTAGTTGACCGAAGCCTCGACAGTATCTGTGATGTCTGAAATATCTTTAGATGTACGCCCTTCGCTTTTTAATAAAACAATATGGCAACGTTTGCGGAATACATGTGCTTTGCCATTTTGATAACCATTCGTTAATTGTTCCCTTTGAACGTCGTTTAACCCTATAATCCGTACCTTTCTGCTCACAAAAACTATAACGTATTATATAACACTTAATTTTGTACCCTTACTTATCTTGCAAAGAACAAATAATTATGTAATCAAAAAGAAAAGGCTTGCCGAATTTGCAGAATGCGAAAAACTGATATTGGAGGACACTTATAATGAGTTCCCGCCTTACAACCACCGCAGGAAAAATATAAGCGAAAAATTAATTGATTGGATAAAGAGGGAAACCACTGCGATCCAATTGAACGACAGCGATTTTGACACCCTATATAAAATCGAGTTTAATCTTGACGTTGACAGTATCGCTTTGTTTTGGAAACACCTCATGGATCATGGTATTACCAAGCTGGTTAACGTCGAATTATATGCCAGGCAAATAGCGGCGACCTGCTCGTCAAAAGGAAAAGAGGAGTTTAAATGGGAAACTATAAAGGGGAAATTTTATGGGAAAAATCCCAAATATTTAAAAAGAATATTTGATCCGTTAGTTGCAATTATAGAAGACATAAAACGGTTCTTAAAAGTTTAATGTACGAGGCTGTATCATAAATAAAATTGGGCCTCTGAGAATCGGCTATACGAAAATGTTCTCCACCACCTGTCCAAATAAGTCAACAAAAAAAGAGGCTGATCATGATTTATGATACAGCCTCTTTTCGTGTATCTCTCGTGTATGCACTTTTTTTCCGTTTCTCTGACATTTTCCTTTGCCCTAAACAAACGAAAATAAATGGAAAACTACGACAACAAAAGCTTCCGGGATTTTGAATACATCGCTGGAAAGGATGTCTGGGAAAGAGCAAAACTATTTCAGGCTTATTTAGGGTCTGCTGAAAAACTCAAGATATAGGGTATAAATAATAGGATTGAAACAATGGTATCAAAAAATGATTGAACCATTGTTTCATTTCAGATAATATTGCTGAAAAACATTTTCCTGTATTTTTCAGGAGTAAGCAAAGGGATGCCATCCCGGCCAGTTTGACCAGGTTAAGCACCAGGAAGATGCAGGCAATCCATGATTCACTGGTATCTTTCAGACGGGCTTTGATGTTATCTAAGCCGTAGGCTGTTTTGCCTTGTCCAAATTTTCCTTCAATTGGATTCCTTTCTCCCGGCCTTACGTGTTGTTTTTTCACTGCCGATGGTCTTCCTAATGGTTTGGCCAGTAGCCCGATCCCCTTTTCCTTTAACTGCCGCCTATTGTCCCTGCTGCAATAAATCTGATCAGCTAAAACTTCCTGCGGATAATAACCAAAGCGCTGCCGGTATTGCTCTACATATCCCATCAGATGGCTGCCCTCATTAAAAGCATCCCAACTCAGTTCATCTAAAAAGGCATACCCATCCACTAATGAAACATGGATCTTGGCGCCGAATTCTACCTTAGCCTTAGCTTTGCCACGTACAATGGGCCGTACATGCGGTTGGTGGATACTCACGGTCCTATCTTCTACCGAATGAACCTTAGCATCGAACATCTTTTTCTGCTGCTGGTAAAGCGTATGGATCACCATCAGGTATTTTTGCTGACGGGAATCAAGCGGAAACTTTTCGTACCCGTCAAGCAGCTTATCAATACTTTTCAGGTTGCGGGCAAGGTAACGGAGTTGTTTGCCTACGCCTTTACGGATCACCGCCCGTGATTTGTTCTTTTTCTGGGCGATTTTCAGGAACTCCTTTCTGGCTGTTTTTCTGTAGGTGCGCGGCTTGCTGCTGTGCAGTGTCCGGTTGTAAATTTCATCAATGACCTCCTCCGACTTTTCCCTGGCTTCGGATAATAACCCTAAATCGGTTGGATAAGCAATGTTCTGCGGACAGGCTGTGGCGTCAAACAGCACCCGGCCCTTATGAGATATGACCTCTGCGGGTTGTTCCCGGGCTGGTTCAGTAGCTGGGGCCTGATGAGGGGTGCCCTGATCCGGGCCTCCATTGTCCTTGTTCTTGTGACTGGCCCGGTCTGATATATCCTGATACAGCGCATGAATCTTTTCATTAATGGCATTGATCTGTTCCAGCCCCATACGAGAGCGAAACCCTACAAACAATGAAGCATCAAACGGAGGTTCCGGGTTAAAGCTCGAATAGCCCAAAAAGTACTGCATGTACATGTTCTCTGCTATCTGGGCTACGGTTTCCCGGTCATCCAGATTACACATGTGCTTGATAATGAGTGAACCGATCACGATCCGCGGACTTATTGCTGGCCGTCCGGTATGACTTATGCCAACCTGTTTAGTGTAAACATTACAGATCTCATCCCACGGAATCTTATCTGCCAGAATAACCCAGCGGTTGCTCCGGCTTAGCTTTTGTGAAAATGGTGTCTCAAACCCAGCCAGAACTAACTGGGTGGGACTTACAAAAATTGGAGTTGATGCACGCTTTTTTGAACCCTTTTGCATATTTCCTTGCAATTGATCCTCCTAATTTCTGCATAACTCGCTGTATTTCAAAATCGTTATTTTTTTTCAGCAGACCCTATTTAAATGACCAAACCAATAAAGGTCAGCTAAACTATCGCCTGGTAACTTTCTCCGGTTGCGGTCCGGTAGTGGAAATGCAAGGTCGAAAAATAATTAGCCTCGTATCTAATGACTATCTCGGATTTACTCAACACCCGGCAGTAAAACAAGCTGCGGTAAATGGAATCAATAAATATGGTTCTGGTGCAGGTGCATCGCCAGCCATTGGAGGCCATTATGATTATCACGAGCTTTTGGAAAAGAAAATAGCACATTTTTTCCGAAAAGAACATGCTATCATTTATACGACCGGTTATACTTCTAATAGTGCTTCACTGCAAAGTATTTTAACAAAAGACGATTTGGTGATATTGGATGCAGGGGTGCACACGAGTGTAATGGAAGGTTGTCAAATGTTTAATCGCAAAACAGTTAAACACAATGACCTGAATGCTTACGAGCACACTTTGAAAATGTCGTCAGGAAAACATCCGTTGGTTTTGGTCATTATAGACGGCGTATATTCTCAGGATGGTGATCTCGCACCTTTAACCGAAATTGTTGCGCTTTGTAAAAGATATGGCGCTAAACTCATGGTTGATGATGCCCATGGAACTGGGGTTATCGGTAAAACTGGACGGGGTTTGATCGAGGCATGTGACGCATGGAAAGATGTGGATTTAATTACTGGAACGTTCAGCAAAACATTCGCGCATATAGGTGGCTATGTTGTAGCTGACGAGGAAATGGTAAATTATTTAAAATACCAAAGCCGACAACACCTCTTTTCTGCGAGTTCCACCCCTGCCGCTATGGCAATTATAAAGGCTATTGAACTGATTGACGAAGAACCATTACGGATGGATATTCTTCGGGACAATATCAAATATTTTAAACATGGCTTGTTAAGCATGGGGCTGAATATTGGCGACACGCAATCTGCAATTTTTCCGGTACGTGTCGGCGAAAAGATCAAGAACGCCCGCATTTGTCACGCGATGCATCAAAAGGGGGTTTATGCAAACCAGATCAACTATCCGGCCGTTTCGCTAAAAGATGCACGCATTCGTATGGGCATTACGGCGCTGCACGGGCGGGCTCATTTGGATGAGGTACTGAACGTATGGAGTGATATTAAAAAGGAGTTTTCGTTATGAATTCCATCAGCCAGGTATACCGCCAGGCATGTCGCGAGATCAATTTGCCGATGCCGGAAAGGGACTTATTCATACGACTGCTGCGTGAGATCAGTGTCAATGCGGTCAAGTGCCAAAAGGCCTGGAATATCAAGGACGACTTTATTACGCTGTGGTTTATTTCTGTAGGCCGCTTTCCTGAATTGGCAGGGAACCCTTATAGTTTAACAATCAGCGACTGGGTGGCCACCCAACTACCATTTGAACTCACCGAAGCTGAGCGTCGCTCCCTTTGGGATTAATTAGTAATTATCATGAAAGACATTATACAGAAACTCTATCACGAAATGGAGGATGATTTATCTGTGTTTGTTGACGCTGGAACTACGTTGCTCAACAGGCTGACTGGATCGCTGAATTGCGTTGCTACGGCTTTGGATAAATTAAAAGGCGTGGTGGATGCGCATCCGTTCACAAGTGATGCGGAGGAAATCGATTTTTTTAAATTCCATAAACCCCGGTTCTATTGCTGGAAAATATACCTGGTAGAGGAATATGGTATTCAGGCCAATCTTCCGAAAGGCAGCAGCCAAATGCAACGGCAGTATTACCTCAACGAACTGATGCTACTCGAACGTACAAATAACCATTTCCGCTCTGTTTACCAGTATTATATTGATCACGAAAACTATCGTGACGATGAATATTTTTTGCGGTCGAACTTTATTTCTTTCCTGCCGGGTCAGGATTTCAACCAGTCTTTATCAGGGTTTTCTACCAACCAAGATTATTTGTTTGCCAAATTCCGGGCTAACCAGATCCTTCAGGACTTTTTGATCGGGAAGATCACAAAGCTGGAAAATAGCACCGCTGAAGAGCTGGCCGGGCAGGTGATTTCGCGCCGGAAACGGCGCTGGACTGGCGACAAGATCAACCTGATTGAGATTGCTTATGGCATTTATTTTACCGGCCAAATGAATGACGGCAAGGCCGACATCAAAGAAATCATCACATGGCTCGAAACCAGCCTGAACATTAATCTCAGTCAGACCTACCGGATGTTTCTTGACATTCGCAGGCGCAAGACCACCAGCTACACCAAATTTCTTGAAAGCATGGTCGAGGCTATCCGTAAGCACATTGAGGAGACCTATAACTACAAGCCAAAAAATAAAAAATAAAAAATCGATACCAACATTTAAAAGTTGGCAAAGCCCCGATTCGCCTTTCCTGAATTTTGATCCCAGTAACGACAAAGATTCTTTGACATACGGGGACGAGGCATTATCCTGCTAACCACAGGAAATTTTGCGAAGCTGAGATCATATCAAAATGGCGAAAACGCATTGGCAGGCGAGAGCCCGGTTTGTAGAAACCGACGCGAGTAATCCCGAAACATATATAAATCCCTGGATTAACGCAACGTTTGGCGTGACATTCAAGGGTCAAAGGGGGCAATATTTGTCCCCTTTTTTATTTTATAAATATTTCTATGAAAAAGAATTCTCCGAACAAGATCAATGCACGCTGGGTCAAAGACAACATTTCCATCGTGGACCTGCTGACAAATCTCGGCTACGATCCGCCCAAACCAGTCGGCAAGGAACGGCTTTACATCAGCATGCTCCGTGATTCCGACACCACGCCCTCCTTTTCTGTCAATGAAAAAGCAGGCACCTGGTATGACCATGGAGAAGGAAAGGGCGGTAATATCATTGACTTTGGCCTTAAATATTGGAAAGACCTGACATTTCCTGAAGTGCTTGAAAAAATCGTGGCCATTAGCCTGGCTTTCATGCCGTCAGAACAACGGCAATTTCAGAGAAAGGCCAAGGCGATTGAAGAACCGAACTATGGCATTCTGGAAATAAAAGATTTAGGACAAAATGTTGCCCTGCTCAACTACCTTGAAAGCCGCTGTATCATGCCAGTAGCTAAGGGTCGTCTTAAAGAGGTATATTATTATGTTGAAGATGAGAACAAGATCAGAACGAACTTTTTCGCTGTCGGCTGGCTCAACGAAACCAGCTCCTGGGAAGTCAGAAACCAGGGTTTTAAGGGATGCCTGGGCCATAAAGCAATAAGCTATTTGCCGAACTCCGAAAAACGATTGGCAGTATTTGAAGGCTATTTTAATTACCTGAGCTGGTTGATCGATAATCCCTTCGCTACGGAGAGCGTGCTTGTATTGAACTCGCTTGCGTTGCTTCAGATAGGAATAACCAAAGCCGCGCCATTTACTGATATTTATCTGTTTTTTGACAACGACCCGTCCGGGGAAAGGGCTACCGAAGCATTTAAGAAAGCCATTCCGAATGTTACCGATTGTTCTGCTATTTATAAAGGGTACAATGATTATAACGACAAGATCGTCGCGGGCCAAACCGGCTACCAGGTTACGAGGTAAATAATGAGCGGGTTGTCTTTTGGTTTTTATACTTGCAAGATGTGTTCGTGTCCGACAAAAACTCCTTCGTCGTAATTTGTCAGCCACTCACAAGCTTGCCCTAAACTTCCGCTCCGTACCTCCGCAGAAGATTAGGGAGTATCGAAAACTCGCAACTCGTTTTCTCCAATGACATTCAAACGTAAAACAATGGGCAGGCCCGCTAAAACCGAGAACAAGCGGATAAAAAAGATAGATGCCCGCTTTACCGAGGATGAATATACTTTAATCCTGGAGATGGAAAGAACGTTAGGTATCCGCAAGACCGACCTGGTGCGGAACCGGTTGTTGCAGGATGCCCATCTTACCGTTGTTAATGCAAAGGAACTTATTGCTTTGCTGGATGGTGTTGGCACCGAATTGGGCAGGTGTGGTAACAACATCAATCAATTGGCTAAGTATGCCAACACGCTGAATAAGTATGGACGACTGTCGCCGGTAGTCATCGAGCGCTTTAATTTGCTGTTTGAATCATACATCGGAAACCAAAAGGCGTTGGAAATAGCATTGCGAAAGATCATCCGCTCACTGGGCTGAAAAAATATTGGGGAGCTTATCCGATAACAGCAGAACATTAGCGAACCCGTTCGCCACGAGCAGGTTTAAGGCAACCTGGTTCCGGATGAGCAGGATAAGTTGGAACTGGCTCTCGTCTTATTGAGAACCAGCTCGGCATGAACGTGGTTGCTTGGAGCGGACTTCCAGCGAACCGGATAATTGAAAACCGGTTCGATGATAGCGGGTTCCTACCGAATGGATTCGCAATGAACCGGTTAATAGAAAACTGGTTGCCAGTGAACAAGCTAACAACGAGCGGGTTCGTCTTTCATGTAGAACCAATTCGGTGCGAATAGGCTCCGTGGGAACGCATTCAGGCCGAACTTCCCAAATCGGAGCGCATTCAGTAACAGCGGGCTGCTTGCGAATTGGTTAAGTGGGAACGCGTTCTCAGACAACGTATGTGCAACGAACCGGCTTATTAAAAACTCCCTAATTATGATTGTCAAGATTTTTCCCTCAACCGAAAAGTCGTCTGAGTTTCCCGGCGTTAGCTACAACACGAACAAAATCGACAAATTCAAAGGCGAACTGATGAAGGTAGCGAACTTCGGGCCTTTACAGGCCTTACAGCAATTGAGGCCGGAAGATTACAAGAATTACCTGAAGATGGTTTCTGCTACCAATAAAGCCGTAAAGCATCCGCAGTTTCATGCGGTCATTTCCGCGAAGGAAAGGGAATATGACAAGCAAACCCTCGCGGTGATTGCGGAACAATGGCTCGCGGCAATGGGTTATGGCGAGCAGCCTTACCTGCTGGTTTACCATAAGGACACGAGTCACAATCACATTCATCTGGTCAGTACCCGGATCAATAAACAGGGGAAAAAGATCAGCGACAGTTTCGAGCGGATCAGGGCAGTCCAGCAGTTAAATATCATATTAGGGATCGATGAGAAGCACAGCACAAAAACAGATGTGGCAAAAGCGCTGGCCTACCAGTTCGGCAGCAAGGCCCAGTTTATGATGATTTTGGAAAGCCTGGGCTATGTGCTGCGAGAGCAGGAAGGCCAATTGACCGTCATCAAATTTGGTAAAAGACAAGGCGAGGTCGACCTGGTATCTATTAAAGAAAGGCTTAAAAATTATAATGCCAACGAACAAAGAAAAGTTCAGCTGAAAGCCTTGTTCCACAAATATGCGGCGGCATTTGATACCGCATTAGCAAAGAAACATGGCATTTACACTTCTGAATTTTCTGCCTGCCTGAAAAAAAAATTCGGCATAAACCTCGTTTTCCATGCTTCCGGCGATAAACCGCCTTATGGTTATACAGTGATCGACCATGCAGAAAAGCAGGTCTTCAAAGGCGGTGAGATCATGTCCCTCAAAGAATTATTGGCCCTGCAAAAAAGCGGTCCATTCCAAAATGAGGAAGCGGCTTTTGCCGGCGGCGAGCAACAAATTGGATACCAATTCAGCGATGGGCAGCGGGAATACTATGCTGCGGTCCTTAAAGCTGCGCTATATAATTACCCTGACCTCGTGCAAGGGTTACATCACCAGGGATTGACGGTCAGCTTGGAAGGTGGGGGCATTTATTTGGGTGATCCGGGAACAGGCGTCTATATCAACACAGAGGATTTGTTGAGCGAAAAGGACCATAGTTTTATGGTCCGGCAAATTAGCCAGTATACGGAGATGGATGAGGAAATTTACCGGCATCATGTCTATGTGCCGGAACCCTACCTAACGCCTGATGTGGACGATGAGGCTGTCCATGGCAGGAACCGGCGGAGAAAAAAGATGTCAAGAACCAGTCAGCGATGAGTTAGTCCAGTGGCCTCTTGTCCAACTAAACAACTAATCGAATTTCATTATGGTCATTATTGTAGGCAACCAAAAAGGCGGTGCAGGAAAAAGCACGCTTACGCTTTTGCTGGCGAATTATTTAACCCGCTCAAAGAACTGTAAGGTTACGGTGTTGGATATGGATTACCAACAGTCTATTTCGCAGAAATTTGAGAAAGCGAAAATTCTAGAGAACGCCGAGCCTTATGAAGTGCTGGCCTATGCCCTTGCAGATTTCCCGGAGATGGAAGATACGATCAGGGAAAACCCAAAAGACATTGTATTGATCGATCTGCCGGGCAAGCTGGATGATGATGGCCTAATCCGCGTGTTTGAAGCGGCCGACATTGCCGTGTGTCCTTTTTCTTATGATGAGTTCAGCTTCGAGTCGACGGTTCCGTTTGCCCTGGTGCTGAAAAAGATCAACCCGGCAGTACAGGTATTGTTCGTCCCCAACCGCATCAAAGCAAATGTCAAATACGAGATCAAAACGGATGTGAACGAACAGCTTAACCAGATCGGAACGGTAACTAAGCCTATCGCCGACCGGATCGATTTCCAGCGGGCAAACACCTTTCAAACGCCGTTGGCGGTCCACGCCGCCATCGTCCCGGTTTTCGGACAAATTTTTCAAAACTTTATCGAACCCCATTTATGAGTGAAATCAAAACCCTGGCAGACCAGCTACGAAGCCGGATGGCCAAACCGGACATCCCGGAGAAACCTGCGCCGGTTGTAAAGAAAAAGTCGGCAAAGCCGCAAGAACTTCCGGCCATCATCGACCAGCTGCGCGCCTATGATCTAACAGGCCATAAGACCCTGGTACACGGGCGCTTCGACGTACAGACCGCGCAATTGCTGCACCATTTGAAAATGGCTACCGGCATCGAGGTAACCAGGGTGCTTTGCTTTGCTGTACGGGAACTGCTACACGCGCACCCCGAACTGAAGGCCGTCATTAAAGAACACTTAGACAAATTTGAACTATGAACCGGAGATTCTCAACCAAAGCGGGAACTGGGAAAAGCCGGTCACGGAACGGATCAGGGGATTTGATGAACGAAGCCAGAAATCCGTGGTGCGTGTCCGGCTGGACAAAAAAACGGCATGCTGCTCAAACAGCTGAACGTGGCCACGGGCGTCGAGATCCAGCAGGTGGTCCCCTTTTCGGTGAGCGAACTGGTCCGGCAGCAACCGGAATTGAAAACAATTATTAACAATTTCTTAAAAAAACCCAACGAATGAACTGGATACACTTTTTACTTTGGGTGGCCGGGATATATCTCGTGTACTACCTGGCCATTATTTTAATTGACCTTGCCGGGGGCAGGCGCGGTCCGGCAGAGCATAACAACATGCAGGAACTGACGTTTTCCGAAAGCGTCAGCCCAACCCGGCTGCAGCACGAGCCTGCGGCAGAAGCTAAAGCAGCACCGGGGAATTTAACGCCCGCCAGGCGGAAGCCCGAGCCGGAAGTCATATCCTCCGGCGGTGTCGGCTTTAACGAACTGTTCCGCCTTGCTAAACAGGAGGCGATCATCTACACACAATCAGTAAGCTTTTAATCATGAGGAAGATATTTATTTTCAGTTACGGCTGGCTGCTGACATTGGGGGCAAGCGCCCAACCTGGTATCGATGAAATGCAGCAGGCGCAGCGGCAACTGGCCTCCTCCTTCTTTTCGGCCTTGGATTTTGCGCTGGTAATCGCAGGCATCTTCGGCATTATCGGTGCGGTGCGCATATACCATAACTGGCAGATGGGCCACCCCCGCATCGATGAAGCCGTCCTGGCCTGGTTCTTTGCGGCCATATTCATGGTACTGGCTGGCGCTTTCCTTCGTGCGGCCTTCGGCATTGATGCCCTATTTAATACCTCCAACAACCCGGCGGTTCCCTGCATAACAGGGGCCGCTTTTTTTATTTCCAAATTTTAATTATCCCTATAATGAACAAACTCAAAAAAATGTGGGCCACCGCCGTAGTGCTGGCCCTGGGCTCGGCATCCGCCTTTGCCCAAAATGGTGTGAGCGGTATCAATTCCGCCACTTCCTCTCTTAAAACTTATGTCGATCCCGTAACCAACGTGGTACTGGTCATCGGCGGTATTGTCGGCATCGTCGGCGCCATCCGCGTGTATTCCAAATGGAATTCCGGCGATCAGGATATCAATAAAGAACTCATGGGATGGGGAGGCAGTTGTGTCTTTTTGGTGGTTTCCGCAGTGGTGATCAAGGCGTTTTTCGGGCTGACCTAATGGCAAGGCGCTATGCAATTTACAAGGGGCTGCAAAAGCCCCTTGTTTACCGCGGCTTCAAAGGCAAATTTATCTTTTGGGGCGTTGGCACTTTGCTGGCCGGCCTGGTCTTGGGCGGGCTCACCATTGCCCTGGTCAACATGTGGCTGGGCGCTTTGGTCCTTATCGGGTTTGTCGTAGGCGGACTACTTTATATCGCCAATAAGCAAAAGAAGGGCCTGCACAGCAAAGCCGGTGACAAAGCGATTTATATCCATCCATCCAGTTTAAAACATCTCAACCGTTATGGCCAAACAAACATTTAAATTACCCTATGCCGGTATCGATAATGGCCTGCTGATCGGTGCAAACGGCGAAATTTCTGTTGTGATAAAGATCAGCAACCCGGTCGTCCGGTATTCGGCTTCCTCGCCTGCTTACGAGGAATCCCACCAGCTGATGATCAATATTGTAAAGATATTAGGCGACGGTTACCTGCTGCAAAAACAGGACGTCATCAGCCGCGGTGTTTATCCGTCCAAAAAAGCCGATGAATATTTACGGCAAAAATATAACGACCACTTCAAAGGCCGCAGCTTCCTGAACGTAGATACCTATCTGACCATAACCCGGCAGGTTAAGAAAGGTGCGTTTTACATCTACAACGCCAAAGGCTTGCGCGATTTCAGGCAGGCAACCGGTAAGGTGATGGACGTGCTAAGCGCAGGCAAAACCATGCCAAGGCTGCTGGACGAAAAAGCGGTCAACCTACTGGTCATGCAGATACTAGCAATGGACTTCAGCGGAAAGGTCGCCCTCAATAACATTACACCCACTGAGACAGAACTCAAGATGGGAACGAAGTCGGTTCGTAGCATCAGCCTGATCAATATTGATAACATCGACCTGCCGCTTGAGGTCAGCAGCCATATCGAGCTGAACGAGAAGGACACGCTGCGCGGTTTTCCCGTGGACTTTTTATCCTTTTTGTTTAAAGTGCCGGAATTCGAAGCGATCCTGTTTAACCAGGTGATCGAAATACCCAGCCAGACGATGACCCTGCGCAAACTGGAGCAAAAGAAAAAACGCCATTCAGGTATCCCCGACCCTGCCAACCAGATATGCGTCGCCGATATTGACCTCTTGCTTAACGATGTGGCCAGGGAAAACCAGCTGCTGGTCAACTGCCATTTCAACATCGTTGTTGCTGCGGCCAACGAGGCTTTGCAGAAGGCATGTAATTATATTGAAAGTGCTTTATTTTCTTTAGGGATCATCCCGAGTAAGAATGCTTACAACCAGTTGGAGCTTTTCCGTACAGCATTACCGGGCAACGGCGTCGAGCTGAAAAACTACGACTGGTTCCTTACCACCTGTGATGCCGCGCTTTGTTTCTTTTTCAAGGAAGCCATGCAACAGGATGAGCTATCGGATTTCCTGATCCGCTTTACCGACCGTCAGGGCATTCCGGTGGGTATCGACCCCGCCGATCTGCCCATGCGCACGAACCGCATCAATAACCGCAACAAATTTGTGCTGGGTCCGAGCGGGTCCGGTAAGAGCTTCTTTATGAATGCGCTCATCGAACAGTATATGGCCTATAATATGGATATGGTCATTGTCGACACCGGCCATTCCTACTCGGGGCTTTGCAGCTATTATAAAGGCAAGTACATCACCTATACCGACAAGAAGCCGATCACGATGAACCCGTTCCAGATCAGGCAGGATGAATACAACATTGAAAAAAAGGATTTTTTAAGCACATTGATCGGCCTGCTCTGGAAGGGTGCGGAAGGCACCTTCAGCCAGGTCGAGCGCGACGTTATCTCGCATGTCATCAGCGCGTATTATCACCAGTACTTTAACCAGGAGAAACTTCGCCCCTTAAGCAAAAAGGAAATATCCGGCATCCGAAAAAAAGTGCTGGAAGAGATGAAGGGCGGACCGGGCATTGTTCCTTTTGAAGAATTGGAACTGGAAATTATTACAGATGAATTGCTGCAAAGGGAGCTCAGCAGCAATGACGAACAACTCGTGAATGGCCTGACCCATGTCAGTGACGACCACATTCCAAACAAAAAACAAAGCCCCTTCCAGGCTGCTTTCGAGCAGAAATATGCCGATGCCGTTGAAGGCGAACAGTTGCAGCGTTTGAAAGCAAAATACCCTCAGCCGATACCCAACCTGGATTTCAACAGCTTTTACGAGTTCGCGCTTTGGAAAATACCGGAGATCAGGCAGGAAGAACGTATTCCCTTTGATGTAGATGAATTCCGTTATGTGCTCAAAAAGTTTTACAGGGGCGGCGAATATGCGCCGATACTGAACGAACCTGCCGATCAGTCGCTTTTCAGCGAAAGGTTCATTGTCTTTGAAATCGATTCAATCAAGGAGTCGCGGATTTTATTCCCGGTTGTCACGGTCATTATTATGGACGTGTTCATTCAGAAAATGCGCTTTCGTTCCGACAGGCGCAAATGCTTATGTGTCGAAGAAGCGTGGAAAGCGATTGCAAGTCCCATGATGGCGGGGTATTTATTATACCTCTACAAAACGGTACGGAAGTTTTGGGGCGAAGCTATTGTGGTAACACAGGAATTGGGCGATATCATCGGTAATGCGGTGGTCAAGGACAGCATCCTCAATAATTCGGATACGGTATGCCTGCTCGATCAGACCAAGTTCAAGGACAACTATAATGAGATCGCAGCACTTTTATCCATCAACGAGACCGAACGAAAGAAAATTTTTACGATTAACCAGCTCGACAACACGGAAGGACGAAGCAGGTTTAAGGAAGTTTATATCCGGCGGGGGTCGGTCGGCGAGATCTACGGCGTAGAAGTGTCGATCGAACAGTATTTGACTTATACCACCGAAAAACCGGAGAAATCCGCGGTCGAAGTGTACGTCGAATATTTTGGCAGCTATCCAAAGGCACTTGATCTTTTTGTAGCCGATATCGCAGAAAGTGGCCTTTCGCTTTCCCAATTCGTGAGCCATATTAATCAGCACAATCAACCTTTTAATTATGATCTCAAATGAAAAATATGCTATTTATAATGCTTTTTATGCTGGCACGCTCAACATTCGCACAAGAAATTGTAGTCGACCCTGCCACATCAGCCGCAATTCTGGTTAACAGCGGTGTCATCAACGGACAACTCAATACCACCAACAACAATTTAAGCCTGATCCAAAAAGGACAACTGGCGGTTACCGGGCAACTGGTCATCGTCAACAACCTGCAAAACAAAATATATCAGGGGCTTAGCCAGGTCGCTTCAGTCATCAATAACCTTAGTACGATCAAGGAGATCACGGATTGCGGCACAGACATCTTAAGCGATGTGGAACAGTCAGTAGTGTTGGCCAAATCTGACCCGGTATTGCTCCTCTTCGCCGAACAGGGCGCAAGGGAGTTTGAAACCAGGGCGGCCACATTGGCAGCCGACGTTAGCGCATTTGTGCTTAAACCAGGCGGGCAGAACCTGATGGACTCCGGCGAACGCGGCAAGTTGCTCAACCATATTGAAACTGAAATGCAGATTTTACGGGGAATAGCTTATGGTATGCAGCGAGCCATGTATTGGGCAAAAATGCGCGGTATCTGGTCCTCGCTCAACCCTTGGGAGACCTGGAAAAATATGGATGTACAGATAGCTAATGACGTGATCAATAACGCCAAATACCTGAAGCAATGAAACTCAAAATAATAGTGCTCCTGTTACCTTTCGCCTTCTGCCTTTCACCTTCCATGGCACAGCGAAGTACCATCGACATTGTGGGCATGCACCAGTTGATCGACCAGTCGAAGGACGAACATACCCGGCAGGTGAACGCACGAAACAACCAGGCTACCGTGAGTGCCAACGAACAAGCTAACCTGACACTTTTGGGAAAGCTAAAAAATATGTACCGGACCCTTCAAAATCGCTACAACACACTTGGCATGGCTATCAGTGTTGCCGATATTGGCATCGAGGCCACGCCAATGGTCGAGCAGATCATCATCTACCAGGGACAGATTGTTAAGCTGGTGGAAAAAAACCCTGCGGTTGCGATGTTAGGGGTTCAGTCGGAAATAGAATTCGTCCAAAAGGCAGAAGGGCTATTAGGCTACGTTGCCGGGCTGAGCTTATCATTTGGCGATGTGAACCAGATGAAGGCTTCCGACCGCAAGCTGCTGTTTGATTATGTCATACAGCAATTAAGCCAGATTCAGGAACTGTCCGGCAACCTGGTGAATACGCTGACTTATTCCAACCTGTCTTCGCTCCTACGTGCATTGAACCCTTTTCAAAACTTTGTCGACTTGGACAAGAACATGGCAGAGGACATCATTCAAAACGCCAAATACCTAAAGCAATGAAGAACTATCTCAAGATTTTTATTCTCCTTTTACCCTTGTGCTTTCGCTTTTCCCCCTTAAAAGCGCAGGAATACGTTTTTGACCCGCAATATTTCAAGTCTGTACAAGCCAATGAAGCGGTGCGCAGCAGCGCCGAAGCCACTCACAATCAGTACCTCGGGAAAATAAATAACAATATTAACGACATCAATATCAATGTAGGCTCGGTGGTGCTTGCACAAACGATCATTTATAATGGGCTGGCTGGCGTCAACTCTGCTTTAAAGGATGGAATGGCCGTCAAAAATATGGCTGTGCTGACTATCGACATGATCAGTTACCTGCATCAATGCCTGGATTTAGCCAAAGCACAGCCTTACCTGCTGCTGTTTGCGACCAATATTGAGCATGAAATGCAGTTCAGGGCGACCAGCCTTGTTAGCGATGTTTCGGCTTACGTGTTAAAAGAAGGCGACAACGTGCTGGCGGATTACAACGGCCGCGACCAATTGCTCAAAAAAGTTACGCAGCAATTGCAGGTACTCGACGCGCTGGCTTACGGTGCCTGGCGGGCGATGTTCTGGGCGAAGGAGCGCGGCATACTGGCTTCCGTTACCCCATGGGCCAATTTCATCAATAAAGACAAATTTTTTGTTCAGCAGATCATTGGCAACGCTAAGTATTTACAGGCCAGTCCCAGATCTGCCGTTCGTTAAAGTCTTTCAGGCGGCTTTTCTGCCGTCTTTTTATTTCACAATAATCAAACCTCAATTGTATGAAAAAACTGTTATGCCTTATGGCACTCTGCCTTTCAATGTCTGCTTTGACGGCTCAGGCAATTGTCCGGGACAAAGCGACGATCAATCAGTCGCAGCGCATGGTGTTCCAGCAATGGAACCAGGATAATTTTTACCCGCATTCGGGCTTTTTGGACACCAACCCCTACTACTGGCTCGTGTGGGGCCTGTTCGACCCCAACTATCACAAGACCGACCTGCGGCCTCTGAGCGCAACCGGGCCGCAAACGCAGCGGCTGGCCCTGGTGAGTGCGCTGAACGGCACCGATAACAATTATAAGCTGAATTCCGACACGGTCCGCAATACGGCGCTTTCGCAGATTGCTTCGCAGTCCGGGCTGCTTTCAAACGCCGACCCGCTCTGGCTGCTGTATTACAGCCAGCAGTTCCAGCCGCTGTTGAACTATTCAGCGGTATCGCTGTTAGCTCCGCTGCCTCCAAAGGTTAGCACTAAGCTGGTATCGGAGGGAATGTACAGCTGGTATAGCAATGCGCTCGCCATGCTAAAAGAACGGCTCAACGGGGCAAGGACGACGGATATGGACAGGGGCTCAAGGATCATGGCCTATTACCGGATGCTGAAAGAATACCAGGAAATCTCAGGCGTTTGGGCGGTACGCGTTTCTGCGGCACAACTGACCCTAAACATGCAGGCAGCGCAAAAGCAGGTGCAGCTATCGACCGCGCCGGTCAGCAACTGGACGCCGAACACAGATGTACAGATTGCCACAAAGGTCATTCAAAACGCTAAATATTAAATTTTATGCAAAAAAAAATAATCGTTTTATGCCTGCTGTTCGGCTTATGCACCACGGCAGGATTCGCCCAATCTATTGATACGGCGGCCTATAAGAAGACCTTGCAATACCTGCAGGGCGATGGCGTATACGAGACCGGCATGATGACCTTTCTCGGCGGCCTCAAAAATTCGATCTGGACACATCTCGATCTGTTCATCGGTGATGCGCAGGCGTTGGCAGCCATTTTTATGATTATCTTTTTTGCCATACGCTCCTATGAAATGATGGTCGGTGACAAAAAGATGGAGATTATGCCCTTGTTACGGCCATTTGGTTTAGCGATGGTCATTCTTTGATGGGGTGCATTTGTAAAGATGGTCGCCTTCCCGACAGACCTGGTCGCCAACCAGACCGAGCAGATGTTTAACAGCGTTCAGGGAACAGTTGACGGCCTGCGTTTTACCCGCGCGGGGCTGATGGTGCAGGTCGCAGATTCGCTTTACAGCTATCAGGCGCAAGCCGATGTAGCGGAAAAGGAGAGCGATACCTGGTATGGCCAGGCCTGGAATTCAGTAACCAGTACCATTAAACAGGGGATTTCCACGGTGATTTCACCGCTGATGGAACTGAAGAACCGGCTCACCGTTGGCATGCAGTTACTTTTTACCCAGCTGCTGGAACTATTGGGCATATGGATATTGCGGATAGCAGTCTATATCGTTTTCATGATACAGATCATTTATTCATCCATTCTCATCATCCTTGGGCCCTTTTCCGTCGCGGCAAGTATCCTGCCCGCCTTCCGGGACAGCTTCAGTACCTGGATAGCAAGGTTTGTCTCGGTAAACCTATATTCCGGTATCGCATATTTAATCATGTATTTATGTGGGCTTATGCAGGAATACGCGCTCCAGTCAGAGATCAGCAAGTACCAGGCATTAGTCGGAAGCAACGGTACCACTGCCGATATGGCCAGGTTCGCTGCGTTCGCAGGTAACGGTATTTTGTCGTTTGGGACGGTCATCATCGTATTTGTGATCGGTGCCATTTGTATGTTTACCGTGCCAAGCATCTCGACCTGGATCATTTCCACTTCCGGTATTACTTCTGCCACTTCGAGCGCGGGCCGCGGGGCTGCCTCCGTGATTGGTGTCGCCCGTCGTGTTTCCGGCAAAATTATCTAACCGTCCGCCGAAGGCGGAACAAATCCAATTTTATGATGATCAAAAATATCGAAGCCAAAATCCGGCTGGCGACCTGGGTGGCTTTCGGCAGCTTTATAACGGCCATTATCCTCACCATTATCGTGTCCGCTTATGCTTCAAGACAGGTGGCAGATGCCCGGAAAAGCATTTATATCCTCAATAACAATGTGCCGTTGCAGGCTATTCAGACCGACATGCAGCTCAACCGCCCGGCAGAATACCGCGCAGATGTCGACCTTTTCCATTCGTTGTTCTTTTCATTGACACCTGACGATCATTACATCGAGTACCAGATGAAAAAAGCCATGTACCTCGTCGACCAATCGGGCATGGAAGAATACAATGATCTGAAGGAAAACGGTTTTTTTAACGCTATCCTGTCCTCCAGCTCGGTGCTGACACTGCAAACGGATTCGATTGCGCTCGACATGCCAAAGCACTATTTCCGCTATTACGGTAAGCTGAAGATCGACCGGCGCAGCTCCACCGTATTGCGGTCGCTAATCACCGAAGGGTACCTTAAAGACATACCGCGAAGCGACAATAATCCGCATGGTGTGCTGATTATCAACTGGAAAACATTGGAAAACAAAGACCTGCAAGATGTTCAAAAAAATACATTCTGAGCGCGATCCCAGGGATACCGTAATCAGCGAGGTGAAAAACGAGTTCCGGCCCTGTATCAGTAAAGTAAACCGCGGCTTAAAGGTGACTGCGGAACGTTACCCAAAGTTCCTGTTCGCAATGATGGTCATCAATATGACGTTGTCGGCCATTCTGTGCTTTACCGTTTTCAGATATAGGGAGCCGCCTAAAAAAGTGCTTCCGATAAAGATAGCTTCGACCGTTACCGATGGCTTTGACCGCATCATGAAGGCAGGCGTTGCACTTCGCCAAACCGCCCGCCTGAAAAAGCAGGTTGACAGCATTTCCCAAAAGAAAATGCTGACCCAAACAGACAGTGCCGTTCTGCTCAAAGATTTGGACAGCCTGCAGCATATTCACCGGGTGGTTAACTTTTAGCGACTGTAGAAAGGCCATAAGTACCAATAAAATAAATTATTCACGAATACCTACCAGCATGAAGATCAATTTTAAACAACCCAAATACATTTTGCCGCTGATCCTGCTGCCCTTTTTGTGCCTGTTCTTCTTTGTTTACCACAGCGGTTTTGCAAAAAAGAAACAGGAGGCGGGCATTAATGGCACTGTCGGCGACGTGTCGCCCGATATTAAGAAAAAACAACTGGAAAATAAACTCGATGCTTACAGGAATACCTATAAGGACGCGGACGCCTATTCAGCGGTGAGCGCCTTACCGGAAGAAAAGACCACCAACCCGTCGTATAACAACAATTATACGGACAAGCAAAAGCGAATGCTGGATTCTATCAACCAGGTCATGAAAAACCGTTATAGCCAGCGCGACAGGCAAAGCGTAAGCGTAAGCAATTCCGGCCGGGACAGGGCAATGGCCGAAGCCCTCAATAACCTGCCGGGCCGGCAGGGACAGCATCATGAGCAAGGCGCTCCGCCCCCGAAAGACCCGATGGCCACCTTTCGCGAACAGATGGCCTACCTAGACAGTATGAACAAAGCCAATGACCCGGCCCTGAAAGCTGAAAGGCTGAAAAAAGAGACGCTGACAAAAGCTGAAGCAGAAAGAAAAAACGAACCCGCGCTGGCTGTACACAAAGCAGCCCGGGACAACGCGGGGTTCAACACCGTAATGCCTGATCAAGCGGACGATTTTATCAAAGTGGTCATCGATGAGAACCTGACCGGCTATGCCGGTTCCCGCATAAGGCTCCGGCTGCTGGACGATATTAATGCCGGCCGTTATCTAATCAAAAAGGACACCTATTTATTTGCGCTGATCAGCGGCTTTTCCGGACAGCGGGTAACATTGACCATTAAATCTGTTCTTTATGGCGGAAAAATACTGCCGGTAAAACTGGAGGTTTATGACCTCGACGGTCTCGCAGGGCTGTATGTACCGGAGTCGGCTTTTCGCGACTTCACCAAAGATCTCGGCAATAACACCATCCAGGGAGTGTCTATCGATAATGGCAGCGGCACGGGTCCGGCAACCAGCCGGTTTGTAATGAGCACCGCTGGCAAAATGTTTGAATCCACCTCATCCGCCATTGCCGGGCTGATCCGTAAAAACAAGGCGCGGATCAAATACAATTCCTACCTCTATTTAATCGATGACGAAGCGCAGCAAAACGCGCAATCTAAAAACTAAAAACATGAAAAAAATATTGTCATTCCTGACCATTTTAATGGTGAGCGGCTATACCTATGCGCAAAACACGCCACTGGCAGATGGCGTAAAAAAACATGACCTGCCGGTCATTTATCTTCCGGAAAATGTTTCCGTGCAGTTCATTTCACCGGAACCTATCCGGTATGTGGATATATCTGAAAAGAACGTCATCGGCGACCTGCCTTTAAAAAACGTATTGCGCATCCGGTTGAAGGATTCTGTCAAAGCGGCCGACGCCGTGTTAACGATTACCGGCGAAAAGTTTATCGTTCAATACCATATCGTTTCGGCTGATGTCATTACAGGCAGGGACGCCGTAACTGAAATCGCGATTAACCCGGCAGATACGCGGCAGCTGGATATTGCAAGCGTAGGACTGTCGCAGCCGCAACTCAAAGGTATGGCCCTTAATCTGTTTTGTAAAAAGCCCGGGCACCCTGTTGCACATACCGAAGCATTCGGGCTAAAAGCATCCCTTTACCACATCTATTCCGCCGGGGACTATATCTTTTTGTATCTCGGCTACGAAAACCGCACAAACCTGAAATTTGACCTTGATGAATTCCGCTTTAAGGTCGATGACAAAAAGATCACCAAGGCCACTAATGTCCAATCAGTAGAGATAAAACCGGAGTATGTGCTGTTTGCTAACCCGGTTTTCCGGCACAGCTACCGCAACATCATTGTTTTGAAGAAAATGACTTTTCCCGGCAATAAGGTCCTGCACATTGAACTGAGTGAAAAACAGGTTTCCGGCAGGGTTATCACCCTGACCGTATCCTATCAGGATTTGCTCGGCTCGGATATTATCCCCTTGTAAAAATCTTAAAATGAACCCTTTGAAATTACTGGAACCGCACGAGCGTGAACAGTACGATTACTTGCGCCTGGTACTTGAAGAAGAATTCGAGGAAAGCTACCTGCAATTTCTCATCAACGGCGTCCTGGTTTATGAGGTAATCAACCTGCTGCCGCTTTGTGCCCCGCTGTTTGAGGAGCTTGGCTTTCCGGAAAGCGAGGACAACCGCCTGCTTCGCTATGCCGTTACCGGCACCGTAGCGCAATACCTGGAAGGAGAATTGTATCATGGCTTTTAACAGTTCAAAAAAACTGTCGGACAATATAGAGGCCTTAAAGCTGGCCTTTGCCGGGCAGGAAAACTATAACCGCAAAGAAACTGCCATTTTAAGCAGTTATGCCGGGTTCGGCGGATTGAAAGCAGTCTTATTCGGGGCCGGGGATACCGAAAGTTGGGTACAGCAAAATGCTTCCGCCAATGACCTGCGGCTTTATCCGCTGGTAAAGGAACTGCACGAATTGTTGCAGGCCTATTTATCGCCAGCGGCCTACAAATCTGCTACACACGCCATGAAATCCAGCATCCTGACGGCCTTTTATACGCCGGATGTAGTACCAAATGCCCTATACGCCGCAATGGCCGGACAAGAAATTGTCCCCATGAAACTTTATGAGCCGAGTGCTGGCGCGGGTGTATTTATCAGTGAAGCGGTAAAAGCATTCCCGGCTTTACAGGAGATCAATGCGGTAGAAAAGGATATGCTGACAGGAAAAGTGCTGACCGCGCTTGCCAAAACGTTTCCGGTCCCGGCCAATGTTCAGGTTAGCGGATTTGAGGAAACGCCTGCGAGCGAAAAAGGCAGATATGATTTTATTACCAGCAATATCCCATTTGGTAATTTCCAGGTCTTCGACCCGGCATACCAGGGAAGCGCGGTGACTACTAAAATTCATGACTATTTCTTTGCCAAAGGTTTGGATAAATTGGGCGATGGCGGCTTGCTGGCCTACCTGGTCACCGATGCTTTTTTAAATACCGCCAGTAATTCACTGGCCCGCAAGCATGTGTTTACTTCAGCCGATTTCATCAGCCTGTCTGTCATGCCGGATAACCTCATGAAGGACAACGCCAACACCGAAGCGCCAAGCCATTTACTGCTGGTGCAAAAGAATGACTTTAAGGAAGAATTCTCCCAGGCTGAAATGCTGCTGATCGATACCGTCGAACAGGAAAACCGCTACGGCAAATTTTCGCTCAACGCTTATATCGAACGCCACCCCGAATTATTATTAGGCGATACCAAAGGCGCTGGCAAAAACCAGTATGGGAAAGCCATACAAATGGTCTGGCAAAAAGGCCCGCTCGAAGAAATCAGGCACCCGCTTTTGGAGCAAATCGCCGAAGGGCTGGCCGCCAATTTTGACCGCGAGCGCTGGAGGGCATTGCAGCAAAAACTGGCCGCAGAAAAAAATACCAGCAAGGAAATAGGGAAAACCGCCGGAGACGCGCGGTTTTTTACTTTTCTGGAGGTTCCGGAGGTTAAGTCTGATCAAGCCGCCAGCCAGGGGCAGTTGGGTTTATTTGACGCACCCTCCGTTAACAATGACCGTGCGCAGGGCTATCTGTCCAATATCGATAAAGCCTTTATCGATCCGGCTACCGGGCGGCAGATCAGCACTATCCGAACCACCGCAAAGCCCGATCATGACAGTATCGTTTTAATTACGGCGAGGGGCAATCAGTACGGTAGGTATCTGTACAAATTGTATAGCAACGTCCAGGAACTCAGTTTTTCCAATAAATGGTTAAACGGTAATACGCTCAGTTATGAACTGAAGGCTTTAGCCGCCAAACTAAAAAATTTCGGCCACGACTATCGCTATGAAGGAGATAAGAGTTTGGAAGGTGCGTTCCAACTGTTGCCTGACCGCCCTGTACCATTTGCTGCGATCAAGCCTTTCTATACCCGCGACACTTTAGTCATCCATGAAGGGAAAGCCGGTTTGATCGGCCCGATTGGACTGGGCCAGGCAGAGTTCAAGCCCTTTGATGACCAGAAAGACCTTTCGTTTTTCAGGCAATACATTCCGTTAAGGGACAGCTATATGGAGCTGTATGGCGCAGAAGCGAAAACGCTGCAGGTTCAACCCGATCTGCGGGTATTGATGAACCGTTATTATGAAAGCCTTAAAGCTAATAACGGCGACCTGAACCGGCAGCTTAACCGTAACCGCCTTTTGCAAGACCCGGCCTTCGGCTTTACCGTCTTGTCATCCTTAGAGCGCCGTGAGCATGAAACCTGGACAAAAGCCGACATTTTTTATGGGCCAGTGTTCCCGCAGCAGGAAAGCCTGCACACCGATGACCCGGCAGAGGCGCTGGCACGGTGCCTGAACGACAAGGGATTTGTTGATTTGTCTTATATCAGCCGGGCGACTGGAATGGATGAAAATGAGTTGGTGCGCAAACAGGAACGGCAGATGCTGCTCAACCCGGCCAGCAGGCAATGGGAAACCACCGATGCCTATTTATCCGGCAATGTGGTGGCCAAACTGGAAAAGGCCGGACGGATAGCCGCTGAAAATCCCGAAGATATACAGTTCGCAAGAAGCCTTGCGGCCATTCGGCGTGTACAGCCGGAGAAAATTCCCTTTGAAGTCCTGGACTTTAACCTCGGCGAGCGATGGATACCCATTCACTATTATGAAGCTTTTGCCAGCGACCTGTTTGGCCTGGAAACCAATATCGAATTTTTTTCCTCGGTCGATTCCTTCAAGGTTAACTACCGCCACGGCAACGCCAAAACAGATGAGGGGTTTGCGATTATGCCCAAGTCGGGCATTAAAATGAAGGGTGCCGCCCTTTTGGAGCATGCGCTCGAAAATACCAGCCCCTACTTCAGCTATACTATAGGCAAAGGCGACAGCACTGTCCGGCTGCCAGATAACGAAGCCATTCAGTTAGGCCACCAGAAAATCGAATCGATACGCAGCCGCTTTGGGGAATGGTTACGGGATCTGCCAAACAATGAAAAAACACGGATAGAGGAATTGTACAACAATACCTTCAACTGCTACGTCTTGCGGCAATATGACGGTAGCCACCTGACCTTCCCCGGACTTGACCGCAAGGCTTTAGGCATTGAGGACTTATATAGCTCACAGAAAGACGCGGCCTGGCGCATTATGCAAAACCGCGGCGCATTGATCGACCACGAAGTCGGTTTGGGTAAAACGCTGACGATGATCATTGCAGCGCAGGAAATGAAAAGGTTGGGGATTGTGCAGAAGCCGATGATCCTGGCATTAAAGGCCAATGTCGGCCAGATCACCGACACTTACAGGAATGCCTATCCGCAGGCAAAGATATTGGCACCGGGCGAAACACCATTCAGCTTTTTGATCGTTGAATAGAAGGTAGTTCGTGAGTTGAATCCCGACCTGAGAGCGACCTCAGTGATATTTCCACGACCATATTTTCGGACTGCAGCAACTTTATGGCCTCCTCCGCACGAAGTGCATTTGGAGATTCCGTTGAATTTGACCACCTGATTCTGTTTTAAGCTGACCACTGATTCCGGTGGAAACAGGTTTTTCCCACTTTTGGTGAAATATGCAGTGTGAGAGGACAGATAAGGAAATAATCCCTATCTTCCTCCTTGATTATTTCAAATTCTAAATGTGATAGAAGGTCAACGCTCTTGATTTACCAACTTTACTTTTTGGCAACCCGATTGACCATATTCCGATCCTACGCAAGCTTTTTCCGCAACCATTTGCGAACCGGCTCATCATACCATTTCAATGTGGCATAGGCCAAAACGATCCCACCTGTTAAAATGAGTAACGCATAAGGCCACGCCTGCACAATCGTTACGCCTTTATGATTACTGATCCAGGCAACGTAAAAATAGACCAGCGGGTAATGTACCAGGTAAAGCGGATAGGATATATCACCTAAAAATTTGCATATCGTGTTCTCTCTTTGAGTTTGCATCACGCCACTGGCGCCAAGATATACTATAAGCGGGAAAACGATGATAATGCAAACAGATTCATAGATCCCGTTCATCCAAACATGCTCAGCGCCGCCAATGCGCGGCATATAAAGTACGATAGCTACTAAAAGGCTGCACCATAAAAAGGCATTTTTAATTCGGGTCGGCTTTGCTACACGTGAAAGTAACAGACCGGCAAAGAAAGGGTACATGGTACGGGTTAGCCCAACGCGTACCTGTTCCGCATTCAGTGTCCAGCCACCACTAACGTCGCCGTTTGTGATTGCCAAGTGTGCGAGTGCGATAGCAGCGATGCCTACTAAGATACTTAATGCCGTTTTGGAAAACTTCCTGATCCAGATAGCATAAAGAATGTTGGCAATGTATTCAAAGAACAATGACCATCCCACGCTATTCAGGGGGTGCATCTCTTCCCAGCCACGTATATCAAGCGATAATGGTACGGGCAGGACAGTATAGCCGATCAGCATCACCAGCAGCATCTTCCAGACAGGAATAGTATGAATGAGCGGCCATAGCGTAGAATCCGTAAAATAGAATCCGATCGCGCCGAGGGTCATCCCTAAAACCACCATTGGTTGAAGACGTTCCATACGGCGTTTGAAAAAGTTGCCAACGGTCATTTTATGCCAGCGGTTGTCATAAGCATAGCCGATCACAAAGCCGGACAACAGATAGAAAAAGTCAACGGCCAGATAGCCGTGGTTGACCAGGATATCCAGGTGCCCAGTTCCTAACGGCTCGGTCAGGTGGAAAGTTACAACAATTATGGCTGCGACACCACGAAGGCCGTCTAATATGGGGTAGTGTGGCTTGGTGGCCAGCTCATCATTGAGGTCAGTTCTCATGTAATAGGTTGTAAAAATTACAATTTGCAAAAAATAGCTAATATTCAATTATCCGACTAAATTTTAATTCCAGGTTGGCAACTACCCAAAAATTTCCCTGTTCTATCTGATTTTATACTACACAGCTAGTCTGACTTTTTAGAACTCCAGGATGTTCTTCGGCTTTGATTAAGAATTTTCATGCTTGAAAATGTGTATGCTGGCAATCTTTTTCAGATCGTACCAACCACCAAAAGTGGGGAAGAACCAATTTTTCCGAAATATACAATAGAAGGCGTTAACTGTTCAAAACCTCTTACTTAACATAAAGGTAATTATCAGACAAGGGCTGAATAATTTGCAGTAGAGCTATTGCTGATTATAAATTTTGTTTTTCAAAAAGCTTTAAGCGTGCTCCAGAATAAATTCAGCATCAATATGAAGTTCTGTATGGACAGCTTTTAAAAAATCAATGCTTACCTGTTGCTTGCCATTCATGATTAAAGAAAGCTTGGCATCGCTGACCTTTAATTTCTTAGCCAGGTCTTTCTGCTTTAATTTCATTTCAAACATTCTCATTTCGATCATACCAATTAACGTAGTTGGTGTATCGATTACATAGGTAGCCTGTTCATATGCTTGGGCAGTTTGTGCAAGGGAACGGATCTCTGCCAATTCTTCTTTAGAAACGCCGTCACTCCCTTTAGCCATCAGACTATCAATTCTGGCCATTACCTCATTATAGCCAGCATCAGTAGTTATCTTTTTCATCCGTCTTGTAGATAAAAAGAATAAATAAAATCCACCTTTTTCCACAGGTGGTTAATGGTGCCCGTCTTTTAGATTGATGAGCAATCAATCCGGTCATATCCTTTGTGGGTGCCCACAAAACGTATATATACCGTTCTAATATCAAAAAAGATCATAGCAACGATCCGGTAATTGTTTCCGCGGATATCAAAAACAAAACGATCATTGCCGACAGCATCTACCGAATTAAACATATCTTTAATTTCATGGTAGTTTGCCCAGTCCGCCTGCATAGTTAATCTGTACCAGTTGTTTAAAGCATCTTTTGCACCGGCATGTACTTCAAAAAAATCACGAAGTTTACCATAGCTAATAACGACCACGATTTTTATTTTTACAAATCTAAATAAAATTTAGATACTCTAAAAAAATAAAAGGATTGTTTATAATTGCTAATGGCTTTTAAAACTATACTTTTAAACTGAACTGCTTTTTTTAAAACTATAGTTTTAAAAATTAGATAAAATTATTCCCTAATGAAGGTTGCCACGTATCTGATTTAGATTATTAGGCACACAATTAACACTGATTAAAATGGAAAGAGCAATCTGGACAAACATCCATCCGGGTATAATTTTAAAGGAAGATGTGATCAAAGCAAACGGGTTGAATATCGGAGAGGCCGCTGATCTATTAGCCGTATCCAGGTTAACCCTGTCTAAAATAGCGAATGGAAAAGGGGCGATAACGCCCAATATTGCTTTACGGATCGAAACGGTTTTTGGCGGAAATGCAGATTTTTGGCTAAGGATGCAAAGAGGTTATGATTTGATAAAAGAAAAACAAATTTAAATAATGCGCTAAGTTAAATCACCTTAAGTTTGTATCATATGGAAAGGAATGAAAGAATTAATGAACCTACGATATACGGTTTGGAAAGTACGGATGTGGAAATGAACGAGGTAATCGCAGAAGCCCTGGAGCATATAAAGGAATTTGATATTGCGGTTGAAAGAAAAAATTCTGATTTTAATTCTTTTGCAAAAATTTAAACAATACGGTGCAAAGCCTAAGTTTTTAAAATGACCAATGTTGAATTCATTCATTAAATTTGTAAAAAGACGATGGCACCAGTAACTATACATCCAAAAGATCAGCAGCAGTGGAGTGCTTTAAAAATTATTTTTGAGGCCATGGACGTACCTTTTGAAAAAGAGGAAGAAAGCCCGTACAACCCTGAGTTTGTTGCCAAGATAAAAAGAGGGGAAAAAGCTGCAAAAGAAGGCAAGGGGATGAAAGTCGATATGGACAACCTGTGGAAATAGAACTGTTTGAAGATGCGATTGAAGACTTTATTTACTGGAAAAAGTCAGGAAATTTAGCAGTACAGAAAAAAATCCAGCAGTTGTTTTCTTCTATGCGGGAAACGCCATACGCAGGAACCGGTAAACCGGAAGCATTAAAACATAATTTATCGGGAAAATGGTCAAGGCGTATCAACGGCGAGCACAGAATAATTTATGAAGTTCAGGGAGAACTGATAAAAGTGTACTCGCTTAAAGGTCATTACTAAAGCCTGATCTTTTACTGGAATCCAGTTGTATTATTACACGTCATAACTAACTTACACGTCAGATTTTAAAGTATTAACAGCCTATACATATGCGTATAGACGCATATGCGTATAGTTGTAATAAGGCCTTTTATCGTTGAAATTAGGTTGAATAAGCCTGAACTAGGCGGTCAATTTCAGTGGAATATCAATGAAGAATAATGGCGTAATTTAAATAAATTTTACCAAATCTCCATTTTTAAAATATAAAACTCTGGTTACACGAATCCCTTCGTTTAAACATAATGCTTAACTTAAATAATGCCTACCTTTCCTCATCTTAAAAAGTTAAGGTATGAAAGTTTCAAAAGCAGTTCAAAGGCAAGATCCTAAATCCTATATTGTGGTGGTCGGTACTTCCGCAGGAGGGTTACGTGCCCTGACCAAGCTCGTAAGCCAGTTACAGGAGGGTTTTGCTGCCCCGGTATTGGTCGTCCAGCATATTTCTGCCGATGCCACAGGAGATGTTCTTTTAGATGCTTTAAGCAGGCATAGCAAGTTAAAATGTCAGCACGCTGAAAACGATATGTTGCTCTCGCCCGGTGAACTATACCTGGCTCCTTCTGATCATCATCTGATGATTTCGGGGAAAGGGACCATTTTAATAACCAAAGGTGCGCAAGAGAATCGTTCGCGCCCTGCTATTGACCCTTTGTTCCGCTCTGCTGCCGTTGCTTTTAGAAACCGCGTGATCGGTGTATTGCTCACCGGTTATCTTGATGACGGAACATCAGGCCTTAAAGTGATTAAAAGATGTGGTGGGACCTGCATAGTGCAGGACCCTTTCGATGCTGATTATCCCGACATGCCGCAAAATGCAATTAATGCGTTAAAAGTAGATTATTGCCTGCCACTAGCAGAAATGGGCGGCCTGCTTTACGAACTTACTGCCAGGGAAGCGGGAGAACCGGGGCCGATACCGGAAGGCGTCTTGATCGAGGCTAAAATTGCCGAACGTGTCCTAAGCGATTTGCCCTCTGTGAATTCCCTTGGGGAACAGGTGCCCTTTAATTGTCCCGGATGTGGCGGTGTTCTATGGAAAGTGGACAAAGATTCTTCCCTCAGGTATCGCTGCCATACCGGCCACGCCTATACTGCTGCCTCTCTGCTTGCTGAGCAGACCAAGAAGATAGAGGAAACAATGTGGACTGCGCTTAGGATGTTTGAGGAACGAAAGAACCTGTTAACGACGATGTCAAAGGGGCAAAACGGTGCCGCTTTACAATCATCCTTGGAAAGGGCAAATCTTTCCCAAGTCCATATTGATCGTATAAAAGCCATTTTGCTGGCTAGTGATAAAGGGACAAACGGTGATATACCGACATAACCCGATCATTGCCCTTTATGCTGCCTGTTACGCTTTC
>JAABUI010000260.1_pt1 | contig 57207 bp, 55 predicted proteins | sample 5559111 | NCBI WGS metagenome assembly JAABUI01 (sample SAMN10711870, study PRJNA513365) | rock metagenome | isolation source: Antarctica rocks | place: Antarctica: Victoria Land, Buttleship Promontory | reverse complement strand
GGACTCATAATCCGCCAGCCGTCGGTTCAAGTCCGACCTGCCCCACTTCGGCAAGGTCACGCGGTGGTGATGACGACCTTGCCGCGCGTGTGGCCTTCCTTGACCGCCGCCAGTGCGGCGCCCGCCTGCGCCAACGGATACGTTTGCGCGATCTCCACGTTCAGCGCACCGTCGGCGACCAGCTGCAACAAGCGGGCGAGCATCGCGGAGTCGGCGTGCACAAAGACGTAGGTACCGCTGAGCTTTTTCACCGTGTCGGCCTCGATCACCGAGGCCACGCGTCCGCCCGGGCGCAGCAGCTGCGGCGTGGCAGCCAGCGCGTCACCGCCCACGAGGTCGATCACCGCATCCACGCCCGCGTCAGCCACAGCACGGACGTTGTCCACCAGACGGTCGCCATAGCTCACCGGCTCCGCGCCCAGGCCGCGCACGTACTCGTGGTTGGCCTCGCTGGCGGTACCGATCACCTTCGCGCCCCGCAATACCGCCAGCTGCACCGCGAACGAGCCGACGCCTCCGGAGGCGGCGTGTACCAGCACGGTGTCACCGCCGTCCACCCGAGCGGCGTCGAGCAACTGCTCCGCAGTCATTCCGGCCAAGGGGAGCGCGCCGGCAACGGTCAGCTCGACGCCGCTCGGGATGATCGCCAGGGCCCGGCGGGGGACGGCGACCTGCTCGGCGAAAGTGCCGTGCTCGACGCTGTCCATGCGCGCGTAGGCGGCTACCCGATCACCGACTGCCACATCGGTGATAGCGGGCCCGACCGCGGTCACCGTCCCCGCGACGTCCCAGCCGGGAATCATCGGCAGATGCGTGGGTATGGCGCCCTGCAGGCCGCCGGAGACAATCTTCCAGTCCACGGGGTTGACGCCTGCCGCCGCGACCTCGACTAGTACGGCATCTGGCCCCACGAGCGGCTGCCCGACGTCTTCGACCTCGACCACGTCAGGATCACCATAGGCACGTACCACTGCAGCTCTCATGCCTGGACCAACGGCGACCGCAGGCGCTGCATTCCACGCCGGGTGGGTCAGAAGCCCAGTACCGGCGCCACCCCGAAGTTGTTGAACAGGTCTGGGTCCGCGGCACTCGTTGGAGCGAAGGCGAGCAGCGCGCCAAGTGGACCGTCCGCCCGGAGTGTCACCGTGTAGGACTGCGACTGTCCGGCGGGCAGTAACGGTGTGGTGAAGTCGGTGCTGGCACCATTTGTCGCCTTGCCCGCGCCGCGGTTGAGGACGGTGAAGGCGCCGAGGGGTACGAGGCTGGCGGTCGTCGCCGCTGCGCTGGCGGGCCCGTGGTTGGTCACCGTCACCGTGGCTTGGAGGTTCTGACCCGGGGGTGTGTGCAAGGGAGCGCTCACGCTCACCTGCAGGTCAGCGACGGCGGGCTTGATCACCGGGGTACTGCCGCCGGCGAGGGCGGCCAGCGCCTTGGCGTCGGAGTGGAAGCGGTTGAGGTCCACCGGCGCCTGGATGCCGGCGATGCGGCCGGCGTCGGTGTACTGCCAAAAGATCCACGAGTCCCAACCGCCGAACATCACCGGCTGCGCGGCATCGGTGTAGTTGGCCACCCATGCCGGGTAGCCGGCGAACTGCGTGGTGTTGGCCAGATAATCCCGCCAGTACCAGTTGGCCGCGTAGACGATGGGGGTGCGGCCGGTGAGCTGTTGCACCGTGTCCAGCCAGCTCTGGGCCCAGTTGATCAAGTCTGTCGGGTTCAGCCCGCTGAGCGTGTCCTCGTAGTCGAGCGCCGGTGGCAGGTTGCCGACCTTCGCGTAGTTGCCGAGGGTCTGCACGTAGTACCGGGCCTGGGCGACGGCGGAGGCGTACCGGTCACTCCCGCTGCTCACCGAGGGGCGCGCGTAGTGGTACGTGCCCAGATACATCCCCGCCGCCTTCACCGCACGGGCGTCGGAGGCGAAGTACGGGTTGACGTAGTTGCCGGGGTTGCCCTCGGTCGCCTTGATGAAGGCGAAGGACTGCCCCGAGTCGCGTACCGCACTCCAGTCCACGCTGGCGCCGCCCGGGTGCTGGTAGCTGGCCGCGTCCGGACCACTGATGTAGGCGGCGGCCGCACCGGCGCTGGCGATCATCAGCGCCGCGGCCAGGGCGACGGTCACGGTGGAGCGGAGGCCGCGTTTGCGGCGCAGGATGCGGGGTGTGGCTCTCATACGATCTTCTCTCGGCGTTGGTCGATCCGAATGGTGGCGCAAGAGCGCCCCCTCCGACGTCTGAGTGGCTACAGCGTGCGACACGCCGGGCACTCGCGGTGATGACTACCACAGGTTCTGTGGTAGGGAAAACCGCAGGTCAACGGATTTGGCGCCGCCACTGGCGTAACACGGGTCCCACAAGGCACACTGTGCAGGGTGTCGCACGCGGGCACTTTCGCATCAGGCACGAGGTCGTTGGGGAAGACGTTCCTCGTCTGAGTCGGAGGTGAGTGGTGGGCATGGCAGAACAGTGTGCTGAGGGTACGACTGGCGTGATCTACGTCCACTCGTCTCCCGCTGCGGTGTGCCCGCACGTCGAGTGGGCGCTCTCCGGTGCGCTCGGTGTACGCGCCGGGTTGCAGTGGTCGGAACAACCGGCCATGGCAGGTCAGTTGAAGGCGACTTGTTCCTGGGTGGGGCCGGTGGGAACGGGGGCGCAGCTGGCAAGTGCGCTGCGTTCCTGGCCAATGCTGCGCTTCGAGGTCACCGAGGACGCGAGCTACGGTGTGGATGGAGAACGCTTTAGCCACGTGCCGGGCCTGGGGCTGTGGCGGGCCAGCACCAGCGCCAACGGCGACGTCATGATCGGCGAGCAACGGTTACGCACGATGATGGCGGCCGGACGCGACTCGGAGCGACTAGGGGCAGAGCTGGACAGCGCGCTGGGCGCCGCGTGGGACGATGCGTTGGAGCCCTACCGTTGCAGCGGTGAGGGCACTGAAGTCACCTGGTTGCGGCGCAGCGTCGGCTGAACGAGCCCCAAACCAGGGGGCATCGAGTGACCTGAATGCCCTCGGCGGCCGCCGAAAAGGGCGCTCCGTGACCGGAATGCCCCCCCGGGGTAGGAAATGCCCGTCCGGTTACAGCGGGATGTTGCCGTGCGCGCCACGTCCGGCGGGTGCCGAGGCCAGCGTCTCCGCAATCCGACGACGGGTGTCGGCGGGGTCGATCACCTCGTCCACCACACCGATGGCCAGCGCACGGTTGACGCCGCCGGCAATCTGCTCGTGCTCGGCAGCGAGCCGCACATGCAGCGCCTCGCGGTCCTCCTCGGCGGCGGCGGCGAGTGCCCTGCGGTGCAGGATCCCCACGGCGGCCTTCGCACCCATCACGGCCACCTCCGCATCCGGCCACGCGTACACCGCCGTGGCGCCGAGGCACTTCGCGTTCATCGCGATGTAGGCGCCGCCGTAGGACTTCCGCGTCACCAGCGTCACCCGGGGCACGATGGCCTCGGCGAAGGCGTGCAGCAGTTTGGCGCCGCGGCGGACCACGCCGTCCCACTCCTGCCCGACCCCGGGAAGGTAGCCGGGCACGTCCACGATCACCACGAGCGGCACCCCGAAGGCGTCACACATCCGGACAAAGCGCGAAGCTTTCTCCGCGCTCTCGGAGTTGAGGCAGCCGCCAAGGCGTAGCGGGTTGTTGGCCACCACACCGACGGTGCGGCCCGCGAGGCGGCCCAGGCCGATCACGACGTTGGGTGCCCACTTGGGCTGCAGCTCCTCGAAGGTCGACACACGAGCGGCTCCGTCCCTCGTGTCGAGCAGCTCGGTGAGCAGCGGGTGGATGTCGTACGCGCGCTGGCGCTGCTCGGGAAGGACCACGCCAAGGTCGGTCTGCTCACCGGCCTTGTGCATGTCGAAGATGCCCGGCCGGGCGAACAGGCCGACGAACCGCCGCGCCCGCGCCAAGGCGTCCGCCTCGTCTTCGGCCACCACGTGGACGACTCCGGACTTCTTGCCGTGCGCCTCCGGACCGCCGAGCGCCGCCATGTCCACCTGCTCGCCGGTGACGCTGCGCACGACGTCGGGCCCGGTGACGAAGACCCTGCCTTCGGGCGCCATGATCACCACGTCGGTGAGGGCGGGACCGTAGGCGGCGCCACCGGCGGCCGGGCCGAGCACCACGGAGATCTGGGGCACCTTGCCCGAGGCCCGCACCATCGCGGCGAACACCAGGCCCACCGCGTCGAGCGCCTCTACCCCCTCGGCCAGCCGCGCTCCACCGGAGTGCCACAGTCCCACCACCGGGCAGCGGTCTTTGGTCGCCTTGTCGATCGCCTCCACGATGTGCAGGCAGCCCGCTGAGCCCATCGCACCGCCCATCTTGGTGGCGTCGGTGCAGAAGGCGACCGTCTTGGCGCCGTCGATCCGTCCCCACGCCGCCAGCACCCCGGAGTTGTCCCTGGGCCGCAGCAGCGTCACCGTGCCGGGGTCGAAGAAGTTCTCCAGTCGGACGAGCGGATCCCGCGGGTCGGTTGGCGGGGCGTCGACCACGGGTCGGGTGGCGAGAGCAGTCATGGTGGGCTCCTGAAACAAGTTCCGAGGTCAGGCTTGGGTATCAAGCTTTGGTAAAGGCGAGAGCGACGTTGTGACCGCCGAAGCCGAAGGAGTTGTTGATCGCAGCGTCGATCGCACCGGTACGGGGTGCGCCGGTGACGATGTCGAGGTCGATCGCAGGGTCGAGGTTCTCCAGGTTGGTCGTCGGTGGGATGACGCCTTCCCGAATCGACAGCACGGCGACGATGGATTCCACCGCACCGGCTGCGCCCAGCAGATGCCCGAGGGAGGACTTGGGCGCGGTGACCGCGACGTGGTCGCCGAGCGCACGGCGGATGGACGCCGCCTCCGCGACGTCGCCCACCGGGGTGGAGGTCGCGTGTGCGTTGACGTGGTGGATGTCGGTGGGCCGCAGCCCCCCGGTGGCGAGCGCCTTGCTCATCGCCCTGGCCTGCCCTTCGCCGTCGGGCGGGGACGCGGTGATGTGGAACGCGTCGGAACTGGTGCCGATTCCCGCCAGTCGTCCCAGGACACTGGCTCCGCGGGCCGCAGCGAACTCGGCCCGCTCCAAGATCACGATGCCGGCGCCCTCGCCGAGGATGAACCCGTCGCGCGCCACGTCAAACGGCCGGGACGCGTGCGTCGGGTCGTCGTTGCGGGTGCTCATGGCACGCATCTGGGAGAAGCCGGCAAAGGGAATCGCGGCGATGCACGACTCGGTTCCGCCGGCGACGACGACATCGGCCTCGCCGGTCATGATCATCCGCCAGCCCCAAGCCAGCGCTTCAGCACCGGAGGCGCAGGCGGAGACGGGAGCATGCACGCCCGCTCGCGCGCCGCGTTCCAGCCCGACCGCGGCCGCAGGGCCGTTGGGCATCAACATGGGGATGGTGAGCGGGGAGACCTTGCGGAGACCGTTCTGCTCCAGCAGGTCGTCCTGGTCCAGCAGTGTGTTGGCGCCGCCGATGCCGGTACCAACGATCACGGCGAGACGCTCGGGGTCCACTTCCGGAGATCCGGCGTGCGCCCAGGCCTCGCGCGCGGCTACCACAGCCAGCTGCTGGCAGCGGTCCAGGCGACGGGCCTCGACCCTGCTGAGCACCTCGGTGGGTTCCACGGCGAGCTGGGCGGCGATGGTGACCGGCAGGTCGAAGCGGCTCACCCATTCCTGCTGCATCGGCGCGATACCGCTGCGGCCCTCGAGCAGGCCGGCCCAGGTGGAGGCGACGTCGCCGCCCAAGGGTGTGGTGGCACCGAGCCCGGTGACGACGACCCCGCTGGGGGCGCCGTCACCGGGAGTGCGTGAGGAAGAGGTCACTTGTGCTTCGCGATGTAGTCCACCGCATCGCCGACCGTCTTGAGGTTGGCGAGCTCATCGTCGGGGATCTTGACGCCGTACTTGTCCTCGGTCTGCACGGCGATCTCGACCATCGACAGTGAGTCGATGTCCAGGTCGTCCACAAAGGACTTCTCTGGGGTGACGTCGGCAGCCTCGATGCCGACGACCTCCTCGATGATCTCGGCGAGGCCGGCGGTGATTTCTTCGTTGCTCACTGGCGGTGGTTCCCTTCTTGTGGTGGACAGTCCCCGGTGTGGGGGGCGGACAGCATCATGGCAGCAGCACCGCCTGGGCGGCGAAACACAGACCGGCACCGAAGCCGACCAGCAGCGCGACGTCGCCGGCCTGGACCGACCCATCGGCGCGGAGGTGGTCCAGCGCCATCGGCACCGAGGCGGCCGAGGTGTTGCCGGAGTGCACGATGTCGCGGGCCAGCACCATGTCGTCGCGGGCGCCTGCCTTGCGCAGGGCTCTGCCGATGGACTCGAGTATGCGCAGGTTGGCCTGGTGCGGTATCAACACGTCGATGTCGGCGGGCTGCAGGCCGGCCAGCTCCACGGCTTCCAGGGCCATCGGCGCGATCTTCGTAGTGGCCCAACGGAATACCGTCTGGCCCTCCTGGTGCAGGAACGAGTTGCGGTCGGCGATGGAGATGACCTCCGCCATGTCGCCGGAGCTGCCCCACACCACCGGGCCGATGCCCGCCCCCTGCTCGGCGCTCGCCGGACCGATGACGGCCGCGCCTGCGCCGTCGGCGAAGATGATGGCGGTGGAGCGATCGGTCGGATCGACCCAGTCGCTGAACTTCTCGGCGCCGACCACCACGACACGGGTGGCGCTGCCCGCGCGGACCAGGTCTGCGCCGACGGCCAGGGCGTAGGTGAACCCCGCGCAGGCGGCGTTGAGATCGAAGGCGCCGACTCCGTTGATGCCCAGCGCGGTCGCCACACTCGCTGCGGCGTTGGGCACGGCGGTGGGCATGGTACAGGTGGCCACGATGACCGTGTCGATGTCGGTGGGGACCAGACCGGCGTCCTTGATTGCCGCCGCCGCGGCCGCGGTGGACATGTCCACCAACAGCTCACCCTCCGCGGCGACCCGGCGGCTGACGATGCCGACGCGGCTGCGAATCCACTCGTCGTCGGTGTCGATGACCTTGGCCAAGTCGTGGTTGCTCACCACCTGCGCTGGCTGGTAGCTGCCCACGCCAAGCAACCGGGCGCCGACAGCAGGGGCCGCCAGGCGAAGCGTCGCGGTCATCGGCCGAGCTCCAGCTCGGCGAGGGCGGCAAGGTCTTCCGGGGTCTTCAGTGCCACGGCGGGCGTGCCGCGCAGCTCGCGCTTGGCCATCCCGACCAGGGCACCGGCGGGCGGCAGCTCCACCAGTGCGGACACTTGCGCCGCAGCCATCGACGCCATGCACAGGTCCCAGCGCACCGGGTTGGTCACTTGGGTCACCAAGCGGCGGAGCACCTCGGCGCCACTGTCCAAGCGAGCACCGTCGGCGTTGGAGAGCAGCGGTCGGATGGGGTCCTCCGGCGTGATGGTGGCAGCCCGGGCAGCGACTGCGTCCTGCGCCGAGGCCATGAACGAGGTGTGGAAAGCGCCCGCGACGCTGAGCGTGCGTACCCGTGCCTTGGCCGGCGGATCCTTCTCCAGGTCCGCGAGTGCGCTGAGGCGGCCGGCGGCGACGATTTGGCCGGCAGCGTTGCGGTTGGCCGGGGTGAGTTCGAGCTCCTGCAGGCGGGTGAGGACCTCCTCCGCGTCGCCCCCGAGCACGGCGGACATGCCGGTCTGCTCGGCCGCGCACGCCTCGCCCATGGCCGCGCCACGCACCGCAGCGAGGGCCACCGCGTCGTCGGCGCTGAACACCCCGGCGATGGCAGCGGCGGCAAGCTCGCCGACGGAGTGACCCGCCGTCAGGGTGCCCGCGCGGACCTGTCCGCGGCGGTCGAGTTCCTCGTAGGCCAGCAGCGCCAACGCGACCACGAGGGGTTGAGTGACGGCAGTATCGGTGATCTCCTCGGCCTCGGCGGTGGTGCCGAGGCGCTCCAGGTCCAGCCCCGCTGCGGCGGACCACTGCCCGATCCGCGCAGGCGCCCCGGGTAGTTCGAGCCAGGGGCTGAGCATGCCGGGGGACTGCGAACCCTGTCCGGGTGCAAGGAGGGCGATCACGGTTCCCAGGTAACACTGTGCAGGCACCATGGCGCGGTGTGTGCGTCAACCAAGTCTACGTGCCGCCCTTGTAGGATTCCTACAAGACGCCTCGACCGGCCGTCGGTCGTCCCCGCTTCCCGAGTTGGACAATACCGGCGCATCTAACGTCCGTGTGCCCCGAAGTTGCGCAACTCGGGGAAGTCGGCGGGGCTCAGGACACTCCGCGTGACCGGGTCAATTGACCGACTGCGCCCGCCACCCGCAGGACGTAGGCGTCGCGGGGCACCGTGGGGTCGCGGTGCGTGAGATCCGCCACCTTACGCAGCCGGTAGCGGACGGTATTGGCGTGCACAAACAAAGCCCGGGCGCAGCTTTCCAGCGCACCACCACCTTCGAGGTAGGTCTGCAAGGTCTCCGCCAGTGCCCCACCTGCCTCGGTCAGCGGGCGCACCACGCTGTCCAGCAATGCTCGTTCGGCGTAGGGGTCACCGTCCAGAACCCGCTCGGGCAGCAGGTCGGCGGCCAGGACCGGCCGGGGAGCGGCCGGCCACGCGGGGACGGCGCGCAGTCCGGCCAGGGCCTCGACCGCGCTCCGGTGCGCGGCACCGACCGAGCGTGCCGGGGGGCCCACCACCACGGGGCCTGCGGCGAAACAGGCCGCGAGCTCGGTGAGCATCACGCGGTCGTCGAGTTGGCCGCTGATGATGACGACGAGCCGCGAGCCCTGCACTCCGACCAGGGCCGTGCGCCCACGCAGGGCTGCCGCCTTGTGCACCGCCCCCACCAGGGCGAGGCCCTCGTCCTCTGGCGGGTTGCCCACCACCACCGTGGCCTGCGTCCCCAGGTTCCACCCGAGGGCGGAGGCACGGGAGAGCAGTGACTCGTCGGCGTCGCCGCGGACCACACCGTCGACCACCAGCGCCTCCAGGCGCGCATCCCACGCCCCACGTGACTCCGCGGCCGAGGCATACACCGTGGCCGCAGAAAACGCGATCTCGCGGCTGTAGCGCAGGACGGCCTCGGTCAGCGTGGTCCGTTGGTCCTCGTCGTAGGCCAGGGCGGGCAGGTACCGCTCGAACACACCGGTGGCCGTGCGCACCATGTCGACGGTCTGGCGCAGACTTACCTGCTTCATCAGCTCGGGGGGCACGGCGCCGAACGCCTGCGCGGTGAGCGCCACCGCCACCTCGGGGTCCCTCAACCACTCGACGAAGTTGGTCACCCCGGTCTGCACCACCATCGCCACACTGGCCCGTACCTCCGCGCCGAGCAACGCGAAGAACGGCAGGCTGTCGCGCATCGCGGCGATGGCTTGCACCGAGTACTCACCGGAGGACAGCTCCAGTTTGCGGATCAGCCGACTGGGCAGCGGCGCGGGGCTGAGGGGCACCCGCCCACGCTAGCGTTGCCGCCATGACCGACGCCGATGCCGAGCCCACCACGAGCGTGTACGAGGCGATTCGCTTACGGCGCGACGTCCGGGCGGAGTTCACCGGTGACCCGGTCGCCCCGCAGGTGCTGCAGCGGGTTCTGCAGGCCGCGCATGCGGCGCCCAGTGTGGGAATGACGCAGCCGTGGGACTTCGTCCTGGTGCGCCACCGGCCGACCCTGCGACGCTTCGCCGCTCACGTGGCCGACAAGCGCGCCGAGTTCGCGGCCACACTGCCGCCCGACCGGGCAGCCACCTTCGACCCGATCAAGGTGGAGGGCATCTGCGAGAGCGGACTCGGCGTCGTGGTGACCCACGACCAGGGCCGGGGTGGCGCGCATGTCCTGGGCCGCCACACGGTTTCCGATACGGGGCTGTTCTCCACCGTGCTCGCGGTGCAGAACCTGTGGCTTGCGGCCACCGCTGAAGGGCTGGGCGTCGGGTGGGTCAGCTTCTACGACGAGGACCTGCTCGCCGAGCTGGTCGGCGTCACCCCGCCGGTGCGCCCGATCGGCTGGTTGTGCCTCGGCCACGTCGGTAAGCGCCAGACGGTGCCCGACCTGGAACGGCTCGGCTGGCGTCGCCGCCGTCCGCTCGCCGACGCCGTGCATCACGAGCGCTTCGGCGGCTGAGCGCGACCGCGGGGGGGGCATTGAAGTCACCTAACGCCCTCAACGGGGCGCGCACAGGGCGCCGAGTGACCTGAACGCCCCCCGGAGAGGGGAGCCCCCCTCAGGCGTTACCGGCGTCCGTGGTGGAAGGCCCAGCGGCCTGCACGTCGGTGATCTGGTACCGCTCCGCGGCGTCCACCGCCAGCTTGGTGTCCACCTCACCCGAGGCGGCCAGCGCGGACAGCACCGCCACCACCACCGACTCGGCGTCCACCGCAAACTTTCGCCGGGCAGCCGGACGCGTGTCGGAGAAGCCGAACCCGTCGGTGCCCAGGGTGACGTATTGACCGGGCACCCACTGCCGGATCATGTCCGGCACCGCGCGCATCCAGTCCGACACCGCCACCACCGGCCCGGCTGAGTCGGACAACGCGTCGCTCACGTAGGGCACGCGCTTCTCCTCGGCGGGATTCAGCAGGGCATGCTGCTCGCACTCGACGCCGTCGCGGCGCAGCTCGGTCCAGGAGGTGACCGACCACACGTCGGCCGAGACCCCCCAGTCGGCGGCGAGTAGCTCCTGGGCGCGGAGGGCCCATGGCATGCCGACCCCGGAGGCCAGGATCTGGGCGCGCGGTCCGGTGGAGGCATCCGCCTGCTGGTATCGGTAGAGGCCCTTGAGGATCCCCACCGTGTCGACGTTGTCGGGCTCGGCGGGTTGCGGGTACGGCTCGTTGTACAGGGTGAGGTAGTAGAAGATGTTTTCCCCGGCACCGTCGGGTCCGCCCTCGCCGTACATCCGCCGCAGGCCCTCGCGGACGATGTGGCCGATCTCGTAGCCGAACGCGGGGTCGTAGGCGACGACGGCGGGGTTGGTGGAGGCCAACAGGAGCGAGTGTCCGTCGGCGTGTTGCAGGCCCTCGCCCGTCAGCGTGGTGCGCCCGGCGGTGGCCCCGAGGGCGAAGCCGCGGGTCATCTGGTCGGCGGCGGCCCACAGTCCGTCGCCGGTGCGTTGGAAGCCGAACATGGAGTAGAAGATGTAGATCGGGATCATCGGTTCGCCGTGGGTGGCGTAGGAGGTCCCGACGGCGGTGAAGGACGCCACGGCGCCTGCTTCGTTGATGCCCTCGTGCAGGATCTGGCCGACCTCGGACTCCTTGTAGGCAAGCATCAGCTCCGCGTCCACCGACGTGTACAGCTGGCCGTTGCGGTTGTAGATCTTCAGCGTCGGAAACCACGAGTCCATCCCGAAGGTGCGGGCCTCGTCTGGGATGATCGGCACGATCCGCTTGCCGATCTCCTTGTCCCGCAACAACTCTTTGATCACCCGCACGAAGGCCATGGTGGTGGCAACCTCCTGCTTGCCCGAGCCGCGCTTGACCACGTCGTAGGTCTTGTCCGCGGGCAGAGTGAGCGCCTTCGCGGTCACCGTGCGGTCGGGGACGTATCCGCCCAGGGCCTTGCGCCGTTCCTGCAGGTAACGGATCTCCGGGGCGTCGGGACCCGGGTGGTAGTAGGGCGGCAGGTAGGGATCTTTCTCCAGCTCGGTGTCGGAGATCGGGATGTGCTGGGTGTTGCGGAAGTGCTTGAGGTCCTCCAGGGTCAGTTTTTTCATCTGGTGGGTGGCGTTGCGCCCCTCGAAGTGTGTGCCCAGCCCGTAGCCCTTGACCGTCTTGGCGAGAATGACCGTCGGCTGGCCCTTGTGGGCAATCGCGGCGGCGTAGGCGGCGTGCACCTTGCGGTAGTCGTGCCCGCCGCGCTTGAGGTTCCACACCTCCGCGTCGGTCATCGGGTTGACGAGTGCCTTGGTCCGCGGGTCGCGGCCGAAGAAGTGTTCCCGGACGTAGGCGCCGTCATTGGCCTTGTAGGTCTGGTAATCCCCGTCGGGGGTGGTGTTCATCAGGTTGACCAGCGCCCCGTCGCGGTCGGCGTGCAACAGGGCGTCCCACTCGCGGCCCCAGACGACTTTGATGACGTTCCATCCGGCGCCGCGGAAAAAGCTCTCCAGCTCTTGGATGATTTTGCCGTTACCACGGACCGGCCCGTCCAGGCGTTGCAGGTTGCAGTTGATGACGAAGGTGAGGTTGTCCAACGCCTCGGTGGCCGCGACGTGCACCAACCCGCGGGACTCGGCCTCGTCCATCTCCCCGTCCCCGAGGAACGCCCACACGTGCTGGGCGGAGGTGTCTTTGATGCCCCGGTCGCTCAGGTAGTGGTTGAACCGGGCCTGATAGATCGCGTTCATCGGGCCCAGACCCATGGACACCGTGGGGAAGTCCCAGAACCCGGGCAACAAACGGGGATGCGGGTAGGACGGCAAGCCGCCCCCCGGCCCGGCGTGGGAGTACTCCTGCCGGAACCCATCAAGCTGGGCTGCGGACAGCCGTCCTTCCAGGAACGCGCGGGCGTAGATCCCAGGGGAGGCGTGACCCTGGATGTAGACCTGGTCGCCGCCGCCGGGGTGCTGGCGCCCGCGGAAGAAATGGTTGAAGCCCACCTCGTACAACGCTGCCGAGGAGGCGTAGGTGGAGATGTGCCCGCCCACCCCGATCCCGGGGCGCTGCGCCCGGTGCACCATGATCGCCGCGTTCCACCGAATCCACGCCCGGTAGCGGCGCTCGACGTCCTCATCACCGGGAAACCACGGCTCGTTCTCCGTCGGAATCGTGTTCACGTAATCGGTCGACGTCAACGCAGGCAACGGCACCCGACGATCACCGGCACGCTCCAACAACCGCAACATCAGATAACGCGCTCGCTGCGGGCCCGCCTCGGCCAGCATCGCGTCGAAGGACTCCAGCCACTCGCCGGTCTCCTCCGGGTCGATATCCGGCAGGTAGGAACCGACACCCTCGCGGATCACTCGCACTCTTGCGGTCCCGCTTGCTTGGTCAGCCACGGTCTGCTCCTCACTGCCGGATAGGCCGCGGATTGCGCGGTCCAGGACCGATCGTGCCGCACGATCGGTCGTTGTGGGGACGCGGACCCGTACCGGCGGGTAGCGTCAATGCGACAATTCGGTGGTTCACCCGACCTCGGGGAGCCAGGGTGTCAGAGCGGGGAAAATGATGGGGATGACGCGCGTCTGGTTCGGATCGGCCACGATGGTCGCTCTGCTGGGGCTGGTGGCTGGTTGTACCGGGCAGGTGCAGGGGGAGGCCCGACCCGACCCGGCAGTGACGGTGGCGACCGGATCGCCCTCGTCCACGCGGTCGAGCTCGCCGACTACGACCACGCGGTCGAGCTCGCCGACTACGACCACGCGGTCGAGCTCGCCGACTACGACCACGCGGTCGAGCTCGCCTTCCGCGAGCTCCTCGGGTGCGGGCCATCTGCTGTTGTGCGACGGCTTGCCCTCGGTCGCGAATTCGACCACGAAGTCGATCAACGACTTTCTCGCGGTCTTCAACTCGTCGCAGGGCGCCCCCACGCCGGAGCTCGTCGCAGCGGAGCAGAAGGTTCTCGCAGCGCTCGCCCCGGTACCCACCCAGCTGCGCACCCTTCCCGGGCTGCGGATACTGCCCCCGTCGGACTCCCTCGCGCGGGAGGTGCCTGCGCTGGCCTCCGCGGTCGAGGCGGTCGCCGCCGCCATCCCGCAGCGCAAGAGCGCCCCGTTCAATGACGCCAAGACCGGTTACAACACCCACCTGGACGCCCTGAAAGTGCTGTGCCCGTAAATCGTCGGGCGGGTCGGCGAGCATGATGGGCGGACCACGATCGGAACCCCGGCTTGCGCTGACGTGCTCGAGCCTGTTCGCTCATGTCAGCTCGACACGTTGTGCTGCGCAGCAACCGCTGCGTCGATGAAGCAGGATTGAGATGAAGGAGGGTCGCACCGTGGTCGCCGCGGGGGATGCCCGAAACGACGCCGAGAAGCTCGGAATCACGCACGGCATGGTCGTGCAGGAGCTCGGGTGGGACGAAGACACCGACGACGAGCTGCGCGCGCTCATCGAGCAGCGGTGCGGCAGTGAGTTGCTTGACGAAGACACCGACGAGGTGATCGACGTCGCGCTGCTCTGGTGGCGTGACGGTGACGGTGACCTGGTGGATGCCCTGGTCGACGCCATCGGGCCGCTCGCCGACGACGGCATGGTGTGGGTACTGAGCCCCAAAACCGGTGTCCCCGGCCACGTTGAGCCCAGTGAGATCGCAGAGGCGGCGCCGACCGCGGGGCTGACCCAGACCTTGACCATGAACCTCGGGGACTGGGCCGCCAACCGTTTGGTGCAACCCAAGGTCAAGGGCCGACGCTGAGCCTGCGGCGTCAGGACCGGTCAGGGCCCCGTTAGTCTGCTCGGGGCGCACCGCGCGCTCATTGCGACGAGGAGGACTTCCATGACGCTCGACGTCGGTACCACCGCACCGGATTTCACCCTCAAGGACCAGAACAACCAAGAGGTCACGCTCTCCTCCTACCAGGGCAAGAAGAACGTGCTGCTGGTGTTCTACCCCTTGGCGTTCACCGGCACCTGCCAGGGCGAGCTCTGCCAGGTCCGGGACGAGCTGCCCAAGTTCGAGAACGATGACACCGCAGTGCTGGCCGTCTCGGTCGGCGCGTCACCCTCGCACAAGGTGTGGGCAGCGGAGCAGGGCTACACCTTCCCCTTGCTGGCCGACTTCTGGCCGCACGGCGCGGTGGCCCAGACCTACGGGGTGTTCAACGAGGCCACCGGCTTCGCCAACCGCGGTACCTTCGTCATCGACCGCTCCGGCGTCATTCAGTTCGCCGAGATGAACGGACCTGGTGAGGCCAGGGACCAGTCCGGTTGGGACAAGGCGCTCTCCGCGCTGACGGCATGATGATGTCGGCTTGATTTTCGCGCGCGCGGATTAGTCCGCGTCGCGTTCGGGCGTGTAGCTCAGCGGTAGAGCACCTGTCTTACACACAGGCGGTCGTAGGTTCGATCCCTATCGCGCCCACCCTCTTGACCGGTTGGGAACGCTGAGCCACTTCCGGTGTGGGTGCGCGTGCCGAGGTGTCCTCGACGAGAGGGGAACGGTGTCGCAGCGAGCGCTGGGGCTGTTGATCGGCGTAGCCGTGGACGCGGTGGTGGCCGATCCTCGGCGGTGGCATCCGGTTGCCGGATTCGGAAGCGCAGCGATGTCGCTCGAGCGGTTCACCTATCGCGACAGCGGCGCAGCGGGGGCACTGCACGTCGGTGTGCTCGTCGGTGGCGTGCTCGTGCTGGCCCGACGGCGGCCAGGCTTGGAGTTGCCGGCGACCGCAGCGGCGACCTGGGTGGTGCTCGGTGGTACCTCGCTGCTGCGCGAGGGTGCGGCCATCGCCGCGGAGCTGGAGGCGGGCGACGTAACGGCGGCGCGCGCCCGGCTGCCTTCCTTGTGCGGGCGCGACCCGTCGGGCCTGAACGCCGCGGGGTTGACCCGCGCCGCCCTGGAGTCGGTGGCCGAGAACACCGCTGACGCGGTAGTGGCGCCGCTGCTGTGGGGCGCCGTCGCGGGAGTTCCCGGCCTACTCGGCTACCGCGCGGTGAACACCCTGGACGCGATGATCGGGCACCGTTCACCACGTTACGAACGTTTCGGATGGTCAGCCGCCCGGCTCGACGACTTACTGAACCTGGCCCCCGCCCGGGTCGCTGGGCTGCTGACGGCCTGCGTTGCTCCGATGGTGGGTGGCTCTCCACACGAAGCGTTGAGGGTGTGGCGCCGGGACGCGCACGCGCACCCCAGCCCCAACGCGGGTGTGGTGGAAGCGGCCATGGCCGGGGCGCTTGGCGTACGGCTGGGCGGAGAGACGGTGTACCCCTACGGCGTCGAACTTCGGCCGACGCTGGGCGCCGGACCACCACCGGACACCGTGGACCTACGCCGGGCGGTGCGGGTCTCGCGTGCAGTCCAGCTCGGCAGTGCGCTGCTCTCAGCGGCGCTTGCCGTAGCGGTCGGCCAGCATCGGCACCGGCTCGGGTTCGGGTTGCGGCGCGGGTTCGGGGAGCGTCGCTGAACCCGCATCCTCGCGGCTGTTGCGCCGCTCTCTGAGCTCTGCCCACACGAAGTAGCCGAGGCCCAGCGGCGCCATGATGCCGAACGCGATCCACTGCAGCCCATAGGACAGGTACGGGCCGGCGTCCAGCTGGGGCAGCGGCAACGCGGTGAGCACTCCGGGCTGGTTCTCGGCCAGCTGCAAATATCCGGGCAGGATCGGGAGGTCGGTTGCGGCGCCGACCGCTCCGGCGTTGACGGCGTACACCTGCTGCACGCCGCCGGTGTCGAAGTCCGCCCGGGACTGCACCTCCTCGTCCACCCGGATGCGCGCCTCGATCTCCACCGAGCCGGCCGGGGCGCCAACCACCGGCGGCGGCTGGGTGCCCTGCACCGGGCGGACGTACCCCCGATCGATGAGCACGACGCGGCCCTGCAGCGGTCCGTCGGCAACGCGGAACGGGGTCAGTACCTCGTAGGCGGGCTCCCCGAGCACCGTGCGCAGCCGGGCCAGCACCTGCTTGTCGGAAAAGTACGTGCCGGACACGGTGACGCGACGCCACTCCTGCTCGCTGCGCGGTTCCTGCCCAGCGGCATCGATCTCTCCCAGCGGGACCGCACGCGCGGTGAAGGAGTCGTTAATCTGGGTGTTGCGCTGCTCGGTGGTGCTGTTCTTACACAACTGCCACGGTGCGAGCAAGTTGAAGCACAGGTAGGCGAACCCGGCGACCACCACGGCGAGGATCAGCCAGCCCGGCTTCAGCAGAAACCTGATTCGTCGCACCTCTCTACGGTAGGCCACCGCCGTCGGTGGGCCTCTCGGGCGCCGTAGGGTCAATGACCGTGGAGGTCTCTGTGTCGGATCTTGGAGCGACGGAGTTGGCTGCCTTGGGCCATCACGGCGACGTCGATGCGCGCCCCGGTCTGCTTGACTTCGCCGTCAACGTCCGAAGTCGGCGACCACCGGAATGGCTGCGGTCCCGGCTCGCCCACCGGCTGAATGATCTGGCCGCCTACCCCAGCGCGGCCGAGGACCGGACAACCCGGGAGCAGGTGGCTGCGCGGCACGGACGTACCGCCGAGGAGGTGCTGCTCCTGGCTGGCGCCGCGGAAGGGTTCGCGCTGCTTCCCGCGCTGCAGCCTGCGCTGGCGGCGGTGATCCACCCGTCCTTCACCGAGCCCGAACTGGCCATGCGGAACGCCGGAGTGGCGGTCGAGCGCGTGGTGCTACCGCGCCCGTGGAGCCTGACGCAGGCGGCGGTGCCCGCGCAGGCCGACCTAGTGGTACTCGGCAACCCCACCAATCCCACGTCCGTGCTGCACGCGCCGGCGGATGTGTTGGCCTTGCGTCGACCGGGCCGCACCGTGGTCGTGGACGAGGCCTTCGCGGACTCGGCGCCGGGGGAACCGGCGTCGCTGGCTGGGCAGTCGTTGCCCGACGTCCTGGTGCTGCGGAGCTTGACCAAGACGTGGGCGCTTGCGGGTCTGCGGGCCGGCTACCTGCTGGGTGATCCCGAGCTACTGGCCCGACTCGCCCGTGCCCGGTCGCACTGGCCGCTGGGGACGCTGCAGCTGGAGGCGATCCGGGCCTGCTGCGAGCCGGACGCGGTCCGGTGGGCGCAGCGCGAGGCCGAGGTGATCGCCGAGGAACGGGCGCTGATGCTGGAGCTGCTGGGGGACTGGGTCGTCGGGTCCACGGGGGGGCCTTTCTTGTTGCTGCAGGTTTCCGATGGTGACCGCGTACGCCAGGCTCTCGTCGCGCGCGGGATCGCCGTACGGCGCTGCGACACGTTCCCGGGGCTGACGGCGAACCATCTTCGGGTGGCGGTGCGCGGAGCCGAGGATGCGCGCACTTTGGCCAAGACGATGAAAGCAGTGCTGCCATGACAATTCGTGTTCGTCAGCTGGTCGACGTCCTGGAGGCGGCCTACCCACCCGAGCTTGCCCAGGACTGGGATGCGGTGGGGTTGGTGTGCGGCGACCCGGCCGAGGAGGTGGACACGGTGCTGTTCGCCGTCGATGCCACCGAGGCGGTGGTGAGCGAAGCTCTCGACGGCGGCGCGCAGGCCCTGGTGGTACACCATCCACTGCTGCTGCGCGGGGTTACCGGAGTGGGCGTCGACACCGCCAAAGGGGCACTGCTGCACCGGTTGATCCGGGCCGGCTGTGTGCTCTTCACGGCCCACACCAACGCCGACGCAGCCCACCCGGGAGTGTCCGACGCACTGGCCGCGCGGCTGGGCGTGCAGGTCTCCGGTCCGTTGGACGCCGAGCCCGAGTGCTGGGACAAGGTGATCACCATGGTGCCCGTCGGGGCCGACAGTGCGCAGGTCAAGGCGACACTGTTCGCCGCAGGGGCCGGGAAGCTCGGGCCATACAGCGAGGCCGCGTTCACCGTCGCCGGGACGGGACAGTTCAGGCCGGGGGAGGGGGCGCAGCCGACGATCGGCACCGTCGACCGACTGGAGCTCGTGCGTGAGGACCGCATCGAAGTGGTGGCGCCACGGTGGCGCCGCAGCGAGGTGATCGCGGCACTGCTCGCCGCGCATCCCTACGAGCAGCCCGCGTACGAGGTGCTCGAGCTCGCGCCGCGGCCGTCGTCCTGCGGCCTCGGTCGGCTGGGTGAGCTAGCGCAGCCGGAGTCGTTGCGGGAGTTCACCACCCGGGTCGCGGACGCTCTGCCGCGGACAGTCTGGGGGGTGCGGGCGGCGGGAAATCCGGCCCGCGTGGTGCGCAGCGTGGCGATGTGCGGTGGTGCGGGGGATTCTTTGCTGTCCACGGTGACCCGACTTGGCGCCGACGTCTATGTCACCGCCGATCTGCGCCACCACCCTACGGATGAGCACCTCAGGGCGGGGGGACCGGCGCTGGTCGACGTCGCGCACTGGGCCAGCGAGCAACCGTGGTGCGGGCAGGCGCAGGGCGTGGTGGACGCAGCGTTCGGCGATAAGGTGCAGACTCGCCTATCGCAGCTCCGCACCGACCCATGGACACTGGGTTGCGGTAGCACCTCACCCACACCCTTGGAGCCCGCCGAGTGAACGTCGACCCCGCTGTGCAGCGCAAGCTGCTGGACCTCGCCGCGATCGACGCCGAATTGACCCGCATCACCCATCGGCGCGCCACCCTGCCGGAGGCTCAGGAGGTCGAGCGGCTCGAGGCCGAACGGCAGGGCCGCAAGGACGCCGCCGTCACCGTGGAGACCGTGCTGGACGACCTTGACCGCGACATCCGCAAGCTCGAGCGGGAAGTCGAGGCGGTCCGCAACCGTGAGGAGAAGGACCGCAAGCTGCTGGCCAGTGGCACGGTGAGTCCGAAGCAGATGACAGAGCTGCAGCACGAGCTCGACACCCTTACTCGTCGTCAGTCCATATTGGAGGACGAGGAGCTCGAGGTGATGGAACGGCGGGAGGCCTCCGCCGCGGACCACGAACACGCCGGTTCGCAGCTGAGCAAGATCGAGGACGAGTTGGTCGACGCCCGCAGGCGGCGCGAGGACGCGGTAGCCGATCTGGACGTGAGCGAGCAGCGTTGCCGGGCGGGTCGCGCCGGAATGGGTGACGAGTTTCCGGCGGACCTGCTCGCCGTGTACGAGCGCCAACGCGCCAGCCGCGGCGCCGGGGCAGCACTGCTGCAGGCGCGACGGTGTGGTGCCTGCCGGATGGAGCTCGACCGCAACGTCATGGCGCACTTCGCCGCCGCTCCCGCCGAGCAGGTGCTGCGCTGCGAGGAATGCGGAGCAATCTTGGTGCGAACCAAGGAGTCCGGTCTGTGAGCTCGCTCCGGGTGCTGGTGGAGACCGATGGTGGTTCCCGCGGTAACCCGGGCCCGGCCGGATACGGCGCCGTGGTGCTCGCCGCGGAGGGTTCGCGCACCGTGCTGGCGGAGCGATCGCAGAGCATCGGGCACGCCACCAACAACGTCGCCGAGTACCGCGGACTGATCGCGGGCCTGGCGGCGGCCGCCGAGCTCGATGCCGGCGAGGTCGAGGTGCGGGCGGACTCGAAGCTGGTGGTCGAGCAGATGAGCGGTCGTTGGAAGATCAAGCATGCCGAGCTGCGGCAGCTGGCCGCCGAGGCCACCACGCTGGTCGGTCGCTTTGCCCGGGTGCGCTTCACCTGGATCCCGCGCGCGGAGAACGCGCACGCGGACCGGCTGGCCAACGAGGCCATGGACGCAGCGACCGGCAAAGCCACGCCAACGGCGATTGCCCCGCCTGCTCCGGGGTGGACCGGGGCCACCGGCACTCCGACGCGGCTGTTCCTTCTGCGCCACGGCCAGACGGCCTTGTCGGTGCAGCGTCGCTACTCCGGACGCGGTAAGCCGGAGCTGAGCGAGCTGGGCAGGCAGCAGGCGCGGGCGGCCAGCCACCACGTCGCCACGCTGGGCGACATCGCTGCTGTCGTCTCCTCGCCCCTGGGCCGGGCCCGTCAGACCGCCGACGCTGCCGCCCAGGCGCTGGGGCTGCCGGTCACGGTGCACGAAGGGCTCACCGAGACCGACTTCGGAACGTGGGAGGGATTGACCTTCCACGAGGCAGTACAGCGCGACCCCGTTTTGCATCGACGTTGGCTCAGCGACACCTCGGTGGCACCGCCGGCGGGAGAGAGCTTTGACGCCGTGCATCAACGCGTGGGCCTGGCGCGCGACGAGCTCGTCAAAAATTACAGCGGCGCTACGGTTCTCGTTGTCAGCCACGTGACGCCGATCAAGACCCTGCTGCGGATGGCCCTGGACTGTGGGCCGTCGCTGCTCTATCGGCTGCACCTCGACCTGGCCTCGCTGAGCATCGCGGAGTTCTACCCGGACGGCGGCGCCTCGGTGCGTCTGGTCAACGAGACTTCCTACCTGGCCGCTCTGCAGGGCTGACGCGACCGGATCTCACACCCCGCCGATACGGAGTCCCAACCACAGGGCCACGACCGCGGCAGGCAGCGTCAAGGGCACCGTGATCAGGCCCAAAAGGGTGAAGGTGCGCAGCGAGGGCGCCGCCTCCCGGCCCCGCAGCACGCGCCGCCACAGCAGGGTCGCCAGTGAGCCGATATAGGTGAGGTTCGGACCGATGTTCACGCCGAGCAGCACCGCGAGGATCAACCCGGGGTGGGCACCGGCGCCGAGCGCGGCGAGCAGCACCAGCGTGGCGGGCAGGTTGTTCACCACATTGGCCAGCACCGCCGCCAACGTCGCGGCCGCCAGCAGCGCCGGCAGGGAAGGCTGGTGGGGCACCAGGTCGTCGAGCGCCCGTCCGATTCCGCCGGAGGTCACTCCCGCCACCACCACACCCAAGGCCAGCACGAAGGCACAGAACAGCGGTGATGCTTCGAGCACTAGGTGGCGCATTGTGGTTCGCCGCGCACGTAGTGCGGGCACGGCAAGCGCGAGCGCTCCCGCAGCAGCTACCCACACCGGTGCCAGTCCGATGAAGCCGGACACCGCAAAACCCACGAGAGTCGCGGCCAGCACGACGAGCGCTGCGCGCGGTGCCGCGACCGCGGCGGGGATCGCGGCGGCTTCAGCGGGTGCCGTCAAGTCGGCGGCGAAGAACAGCCGGAACACGAGTAGCTCGAGCAGCACCGTCACCAGCCAGGGCACGGCCATCAGCGCCGTGAAGCCGAGGAAGGTCAGCCCGGAGGCGGAGAAGGCCAGCAGGTTGGTGAGATTGGAGACCGGAAGCAGGGTGGACGCGGAGTTCGCCAGGTGCGCACTGGCGTACACGTGCGGGCGCGGGTGCACCCGCAGCGCGACGGCCGTGGCGAGGATGGCGGGCGTCAGCAGTACGACCGTCGCGTCCAGGCTGAGCACCGCGGTCGTCACCGACGCGGCAGCAAACACCAGCACCAAGAGGCGGCCGGGAACTCCCCGCGACCCACGCGCGAGCAGCGACGCCAACCACGCGAACACGCCGTGCACATCAGCCAGGTGCGCCAGTACCAGGATTGCGGCCAGAAACCCCACCGTCGGCCCCAGCTCACGGATCTGCGCCAAAGCCAGCGTCGGCGACACCACGCCGGCCAGCACCACGAGGCCGGCGGCGGGCAACGCCACGACGGCCTCCGACCACCCGCGAGGCGCGACGATCGTGAACACCAGCACTGCAGCCAGCAGCAGCGGCGCGAGCACCGGTCAGGACACCAACAGGTAGATGCCGACGACCACGCCGAGCACCACCACCGACCAGCGCAGCCACTCGTCGTTGAGCCGCTGGACCAGCTTGGCACCCAGGAAGCCACCGATCAACGTCGCCGGACCCACGGTGGCCACCATCGCCCAGTGCACCGGCGCGCCGAGCGCGGAGAACACCACGATGGTCACCGTGGCGGCCGTCAGCGACAGTGCCATCTTGGTCGCGTTCACCCGGCGCAAGGTGTCATTGGCGGTGATGGCCAGCAGGGCCATCAGGATGACTCCGAGCGCGCCACCGAAGTAGCCGCCGTAGACCGCGGCGAAGAAGATGGCGATGAGCATGGCCGGTGTGCGGTCGGGTTGGCCGGGCTGCGGGTCCCCGGTCCAGCGCTTGATGTGGGGTTGCAGCGCCATCAGTGCGCTCGCGCCGAGCACCAGGATCGGCACGATGGCACCGAACACCGAGGAGGGCAGCATCAACAGCAACACCGCACCACACAGCGAGCCCGCGGCCGCCACCGGCAGCACCAGCAGGAGCCGCCTGCGCTGCCCGACCAGGTCGCTGCGCTGGCCGACGGTGCCACCGAGGTAGCTGGGCCACTGGGCGATGGAGTTGGTGACGTTCGCATCCAGCACAGGGAGCCCGGCGGCCAGCAGCGCGGGGAACACGATCAGGGACCCGCCGCCGGCGACGGCGTTCACCGCACCCGAGATGAAACCAACCACCGCGAGCAACACGATCTCGGTGGCCGACACAGGATCCAACTCTATCCAGCGGTGGTCCCCGCGCGCATGCTCGTGTCCAGCCGAGCGCCCTGGCGGAGCAATATCGCCGAGCTGACCGCTGCCGTTCCCGCGAGCACGAACACTGCCGTCCAGCTGAAGTGCGCCGCCACCGCACCCGCCAGCGCCGGGGTGAACGCCGCCGCGAGGTAGTTGGCGGAGTTCTGCAGGCTCATCGCCGCGGCGCCCTGCCCCGGCGGCGCCATCTCCCCGGCCAGGGTGAAGGCCAACCCGTTCCAGCAGGTCGCGAGCACCACGGCCAGTACCAGTACCGGGCCGAGCACCGCAGGGCCGACGGTCGCATGGTCGAAAGATGCGAGTACCAGAAAGGAGGCGCCGGTGGCGAGGCCCACCGTGCGCAACGGCCCGGCCCGGCTGCCGACGTGGTCGGACCACGCGCCGACGACCAGACGGGCACCCGCCGAGGAGAACTGCGCGACGCCGAGCACCGCGGCTGCCGCCGCCACCGCCACGCCTTTCGCGTCGTGCAGGTACTCCACCAGCAGTGCTCCGAGGGTGAACTGCGGGACGACGAGCAGTCCGCTGGCCAGGGACAGCCGCCACAGTCCCCGGTTGCTGAGGACAACCCGCAGTCGACCCCGGCCGGCAGGACGGGCGGGGGCAGGGTGCGGTTCATGGATGGCCGCGGCGGCGAGCATCGCGCTGAGCAGACACACGGCGGCCAGGGCGCGATACACCGCGCTCAGCCCGTGCGCGCTGCCCAGCGCGGGCAGGAACGCAGCGGCAGCTGCGGCTCCCAAGGGGGTGGAGGACTGCCGCACGCCCATGGCCAACCCGCGCCCCCGGTGTGGGAACCAGGTAAGCACCGCACGACCGCTGGCTGCGTTGACGCTGGCGCCTGCCGCGCCGGTGAGCAGCAATAATGTGGCCGCTAGACCGGCGGGATGGACCACCGCCAGCGTGCACAACGCCGCACTCGCACCGGCGAGGCCCGCCACCATGACGGGCCGTTCACCCACCCGGTCGGTGAGCACGCCCCAGGGCAGCAGGGTCAGCAGAATCCCGGCGGAGATGAGCCCGAGCAGCACTCCGACGCCGGGTACTCCCAGGTCGTAGGTGCTGCGCAGCAACGGGGTGACGGAGGCAAGGCCGAGGAAGATCGCCGCCGTCGCCCCTTGCGCGAACGTGCCCGCGCCGAGCACCACCCAGCGGTACGGGCTGGGTGCCTCGTCCAACGCCGCGCTGCCGTGTTCCACACCCCCACTGTCCGCCCCGTCCTGCTCAATGGGAAATCCGTCTCATAGCTCGAGACCATGCGCAGCTGTGCGGAGCATGACCGCGCAGCGTCACCGGACGGGGCAGTAGAGTGCCGGCTGGACGAGTTGGCCGGGCGGCCGCGTCGGCGGGAACTGGCAGCGCACGCTGGCGGGCCCGTCGCCGAGGAAAGTCCGGACTCCACAGGGCAGGGTGGTTGCTAACGGCAACCCGGGGTGACCCGCGGGACAGTGCCACAGAAAACAAACCGCCAGCGCGTGCGCTGGTAAGGGTGAAACGGTGCGGTAAGAGCGCACCAGCGTCGCGGGTGACCGGGGCGGCTAGGTAAACCCCACCCGGAGCAAGGTCAAAGGCCGCATCGGTTCGTCGGTGCGACTGCGCAGGCGTTCGAGGGCTGCTCGCCCGAGCCTGCGGGTGGACCGCTTGAGGGCATCGGTGACGGTGCACCCAGATGGATGGTCGCCGGCCAGCATTCGTGCTGACCACAGGATCCGGCTTACAGGCCAGCTCGTCCACTCAGTACTTCGTATCGCGGCCGGCCACGGCGCTTTTGCAGTGAGAGGCGGTGTAGGCAGGATCCACGGTTGCCGCACTGAGCGCGTCAACCGCTTGGAATCGACTCGAATGACGGGCAGGATCGGGGTGCTGCGGTCGTCGAATCGCCCGTGACAGACCCGTGGCTATCGCGCCCGCTGCTGACGCTGCCAAGAGCGACAGCTTGATCGTTACCCGATCAAGCTGCGTGCATGATTCCTGAATCATCGAGGCCGAGGGGGCGCTGTGACCGATCAGTCCGGACCGCCACGGGGACCGCAGTGGGTCCAGTTCCACCGCAAGATCAGCCGACGCTGAGGAAGCGGCGAAGGCGGTGGCCATGGATCACCGGGGGGTCGATTTTGGCCGTGTTTGTCCTCCTCGCCGTAATCGGATCTTTGATGCCGAAGCCGAAGCCCACGGCCGCCCAGGAGACGACGACCGCGACGCAAGCCCCCACGACCACCACCGCGCCTCCGACGACCACGCCTCCCACGACCACGACCACTCCACTCCCGGCAACCAACAGCAATGCACAACCCCCGACGAGCTTGCCGGCTGCGCCGCCACCACCGCCCGTTGTGGTTGCCGGTGAGCCGAACCGTGCGCTCACCCCGGGTCACGCCTTCGCTACCGTGACGACCGCACAGGTCTGCGTTTCCGGCTACAGCGCGAGCGTCCGCGACGTCACCGAGGACACTCGTAAGACAGTCTTCGCCTCCTACGCAATCGCCTACCCGCCGCCGAGCGGCGCGTACGAGCTCGACCACCTGATCCCGCTTGAGCTGGGCGGGGACAACACCGCTGCGAACCTCTGGTCGGAGACCTACCACGGCGCGGGCAGCGCCGATGTCAAGGACCACCTCGAGAACCACCTGCACGATCGCGTATGCGCTGGACAGCTGGACCTGCCTACCGCGCAGCAGGCGATATCCGGGGACTGGATGTCCGCGGCCGCCAAGTACAACCCGGTCAGCGTCAACAACGCAGCACCTCCCGCGGCTCCAGCACCTCCCGCGGCTCCCGCGGCTCCAGCACCTCCCGCGGCTCCAGCACCTCAGGCGCCTGCGCCCGTACCGGCGCCAACCCGCCAGGCTGAGCCGCCAGTCGCGCCTGGCGGCGGGGCAACCGCGCTATGCGCTGATGGCAGCCTGTCGTACGCCGAGCACCACCAGGGCGCGTGCTCGAAACACGGCGGCGTCTCCGGTCTCTACATGTAGGAGCATGCTTTGCGCCGGCCGTGCCCGTCCGATGTGCTGACGACGGCGATGGGGTAGCCGCCAGCATGATCGTTACCCGCACCGCGCTTTACCAGAGCATGATACTCGGATTAGCAACGCACCGGGGAGGAACCATGAGGCGAGTGATCATCGCGGCCATAGCTGCAAGTGTGCTGGTCGCCGGGTGCAGTGGGGGGGCGCCCGCGACAGCGCCGACGACGACAGCGCCGACGACGACAGCGCCAGCAGCTTCGCTGCCCGGGGCGACGCAGTCAGCACCGGCGACCACAGCCAACGAGGACCAATCCGGTGGCATGACGAAGTTCAGCAAGCGGGGCGCGAAGATTGAGACCGTGGGCGGGCGACAGGACGCGGTAGAGGCCAGCCGCGGGTATGCGTTGGACTTCACCGTGGACGCCATCACCGTCGATCCACCGCGCGTGGACAAGTACTCCAGTCAGGTGCATGAGCGGCCTGTGAATGGGCACCTGATGGCGGTGGCCATCTCTCTCGAGACTCGACCCGAGTACGACCGGTCCCAATTGAGCATCGACCCGTTCGCAGAACAGAACTGGCACTACGTCAGCCCGGACGACCAGGTGACGCAGACCCTCTACGGCTCCGCATCGAGTTCCTGCAAGGTTCCCGAGCTGGCCTCGGACCTACTGCCGTCCTCGAAGTACAAGGGGACCGTGATGCTCGACGTGCCGGCCACCTCTGGCGTGCTGCTGTTGGATGCCAACGGTGGGGCCACCAACGGCACCGGGAACCGATTCGAGTGGACTCTCCCTCCTCCCGGAGCAATAACGAGCTCCGCTACCACGCCCGCGCCGACAACAACAGCCGCTCCGACCACTGCCAAGTATGTTCCGCCGACCACAACGCGCGCGCCTGTTCCGAAGGCAGCAACCAGCACTGCGGGTTGCGCGGCGCGGGCGATGGCGGTGGGGAGGTTCGACCCGTCCTGCCCTGAGTACCAGGGCTACCTGGATCCCGGCGGTGCTGGACGCGGACCGACTTCTGGAGAGATCCAGTCGCAGTACGCCAGGCAGCAGTGCGCGGCTGGCGTGAAGAGCTTTTGCTGACCGAGCACGCCCCCATCCGAGCCCGAGCACCACGTTCGCAAGATTATGGCGCGCTGAGCCCCTAAAAGGCACAAACTCCCCCGCCCGGCCGGAGCTAGACGGGGGAGACGCGCAGGGGGCTAGGCGAAGAAGGGGAAGAAGGCGCTGGTCGACTGCTTCTGATAGTCGGCGACGGTGACCGCGACCGGTTGCATCATGATGCCCGTCTTAGCGGTTCGGGCGATCACCTCACGGGGCTGCGGGGTGAACGTGATGACCCCGTTGACCAGGGTGCCGCCGGACAGCATTTCGGTGCCCACCACAAGGCGAACAGCAACCTCGGTAGGCAGGGGTGTGGTCACTGTGTTTCCTTCGCTTAGAAGTAGGTTGTGACGAGGACAATGCCGCTTGCGCCTGCACCACCGGCGCCGGAGGCGAAGCCGTTTAGGCCGTTTTGCGAGGGGGAACTGTCACGACAACCGATGTGGCCACAGTGAGCGCGACGCCGAAGATGCATCCACCAACCGGTACCGTCACCGCTCAGGCACTCGACACAACCCGTCCCGCTGGGTACTGCACTGGTGTCGATTCCTTCGATTTCGACGAACTCATCAGACATGTCCTTGGCCGGCCGGTCACGCGGGGAATGCTTCGCCTTCGTCGCGAACGAGGTTGTCTTCGGTGGTGACGCTCACGACGGCCAAGGGTTGTTCTCGATGATCTTGACGAAGTCGCTGCGCTGGAAGCCGGGCAGGAAATGGGCGAGGACGTCGTCGTTCATGGTTCCGAAGGTGGTGTCGGGCCGGTCCTTCATGCCGTCGAAGAAGGCGCGCAGAATCTGTGCTTTGAAGTCGGGGCGCGGATGTGCGGCCACGACCTCGGCGCAGGAGCTGTCGTCGAGATCGCTCAGGCCGATGCCGAGGACGTCCGTTTCGACGCCCGCGGTCACGAGTGCAGTTTCCGGGTCGAGGTGATACGGCACTTCCGGCGTGGTGTGCAGTGCAATACCCAGCCAGGCTTTGCGCGCGTCGGCGTCGTTGATGCCATGCGTGCGGAGGAAGCGCTGCGCCTCGTCTGCCCCATCGATCTCGAACCGTTGGTCGGCTCGTCGGTATTCTTCGGTCAGGCCGAGATCGTGGAACATGGCGCCGACGTAGAGCAGCTCCGGGTCCGGGCTCAGCCCGCGTCGGCGCCCCTGGAGCGTGCCGAACAGATATACCCGGCGTGAGTGGTGGTAGAGCAGCGTCGAAGCACTGGCGTGGACCAGTTCGGTCGCTTCCGCCACCAGCGTTGTGTCGGGGATCTCGACGCCCGCAATGACTTCCTTCATGGTGCTCCCGCTTTCGGTTCGATTCGTGGGTCGGCAGGTCTCTTAATCAGCGGCGGTGGTTCCACCGGGTTGGATCTGCCTCGAGGGCGGCCCGGTCCCATTCGCCGCGGTCGGCGGCCGCGGCGTAGGTGGTGCGCAAGGATAGGCGTAGGCGTAGAACGCGCCCTCGTCCCCGCCGCCGGGCCAGAACCCGCAGCTGCTCAGCTCGTGGGAGTAGCCCTCCTCCATCACCCGATCACCGCAGTTCGGCGCGCCGCCGGGGTGGGTCGGTGCGGTGCGCCCGGAGAACCGGGTGCAGGCCAGGTCCAGGGCACCCCAGAAGAGGTGCACCGGACTGACCTTACCGACGTAATGGGACCGGAACTGGTGCGAGGGCCCGCCCGGGCGGCTCCTGCACGACTTCGTGGAGGACGGCCCCGACGGCGTGGTCGAGCACGTGCGCTCCCGGCGCGCCGACGTCGGGGTGGTGCACCTACCCCCACCCGGAGTGGGCGCCGGCCACGGCCCCGACCTCGACGTAGCGGTAATTCGGCGGGAGCCGCTCGTGGCCGTGCTCCCTGCCCGCCTGGCCGAGCAGGCCGGCGACCGTGTCGACCTGGCAACATTGGCCGACCAGACGCTGCTCAGCCCCGCGCGCGCCGTCTGGGGCGGCCTGCAACTACAACTGGTCAACGCCTGTCGGTTCGCGGGCTTCGAGCCCGTGCTGCGTGAGGTTCAGCTCGTCCAGACCGTGCTGTCCCTGGTCGGCGCCGGGCTCGGGGTGTCCGTACTGCCGACGTCGGTGCAGATGATGGCCGGTCCGGAGGTCGTAGTGCGACCGCTGCGCCAGCACCTCCCCGTCGTGGAGACCGCGGTGCTGTGCCGTCGGGCGGATGCGCACTCTCCGCAGGTGCAGCACTTCCTCCGGCTGGCGCTCGCCACCCCCGAGCCGGACATGCTCGAGCCGCGACACGCCCGGTCGCTCGGTGGCGGAGGCGCTCCATCTCCCGGAGGAGATGCGTGAAACCCGGGCGTGGGTTCGCAGCTACCTACTCAGCGGAGCTGGCGAACATCGTTCGACGTGCCCCACGCGGTGTCCGCAGTCCAGGTTGTAGCTTGCAGTCGTTGTCCCGTCGCCAGACACAGCCGGTCGGCCAGGGACAGTCCCGACCCCCTTCGCCATAGCTGGGCTGCCTGCTCGGCGTCGGCGCCCAGCACTGGCTCGATCCTGAGCCCGTAGCTCAACAGCAGACCGCGAGCGAGACTCCAGTCCTGCTCGCGCGACAGAAGTTTTTGGCACACTTCGGACCAATTCGCCGCGGTGCACGCGCCACCGATCAAGAGCTCGCGCTCGACGACGTCGGCGCCCGGTTCCCCTTGCAGGAAGCAGAGCAAGGCCGAGGCGTCGAACAGGTTCACGCGGCGTCGTCGGCGGCAGCCTGCGCGCGGCGATCGGCGAGCAGCTCGTCAACCAGGCTCGGCCCGGCCAGCGCGGCGCGCACCAGTCCCTTTGCCTGCGCACGGGTTGCCAACACGACACCTTGCGGCGTGTCGATGAGCATCACCGGCGAGCCGGCGTCGAGGTGCAGCCGTTCGCGAAGCTCAGCCGGAACCACTAAACGGCCACGATCACCCATGACAACCGGGTACGTTCCACTCATACCTGTACCGTACCACCGAGGCATTCGCAGTGGGATCAGGTGCTGCTCGCCCGTTCCTCTCGCACCCGACGGTGCGTGCGCAGCAGGCGGATCGACGTCACCAGCCCGAGGCCGCCGATGATGTTGCCCAGCGCCGACCAGCCCATCGCGGACAGCCAGTCCAGATACCCGTACGACGATCCCGAATGCAGTCCGGCGAACATGAACAGCGAATCAAGCACCGAGTGGAACAGTTGACCGCCCGCGAGCAGCGAGCCGAACAAGATGGCGGGCACGAGCTGCACTCCCAGGCTCGGGGTGGAGTGCTGCATGCGCGTCATCAGGGTTATCACCGTGCCCGCCAGCACGGCCAGCACGAACGAGTGCAGAGTGATGCCGAGCTCGAAGTAGTGGTCGGACACCTCGACGGCGGTCGACTTCAGGTCGGGCCTGCCGGTGACGATCAGCCAGGCGATGGCCCAGCCGCCGAGCAGGTTGGTGGCCAGCGTGACACCCCAGAGGCGCGCCATGGACCAGATGCTCGCGTGCCCGGCGACCACTGCGGCGACCGGTACCAAGAAGTTTTCCGTGAACAGCTCACTGTGAGCCAGCAGTAGCGCCACGAAGCCAATGGAGAACGCGGCTCCCGCCAGCAGTGTGTTGTGCGTGTAGTGCTGCACCACGAAGTAAGCCAACACGCCGGTGCCGACGTCGACCCCGCCGAGCAAGCCAGTGCCAATCAGCGGCAGTAGCGGCCGTCCGAGCCGCTCGTCGCCTTCCTCCACCAAGCGATCGAATGCCTCGTCGATGGGACCGTCGGGAGCGCTGGACTGATCGGCGCTCAACAGCCGACCTCGGTCGCGGCGAACGGCACCGAACGGTGGACACACCGGTACGTCATCATCGCGCCACCCTAAGGGAAGCGGCGTAGGTGCACCGGGCGCAATGCCCGCACGACTAACATCGGAGGCCGATGCATCCGCGCCGTTGGTCCCCGAAGCGCGGCGAGCCCCTGCCTGCAGCCGATGCCGCCAGCCGGACCTCGGCCTACGTGTACGGCAACATCCTCGTGCTGGCGGCACTTGTACCGCTCTCCATCGCCGATGTGCGTAGCGGTACCGCGGTGCTCATCGTGCTGGGCACTGCGGTATCCACTTTCTTTGCACACCTGTTCGCGGAGACGGTCGGCGGCAGCATGCGTGTCGAGCAGCTGTCCGGTTGGCGCGCGTTTCGGCATCACATCCGCGACGCGGTGCCGGTGCTCACCTCGGGGCTGGTTCCGACGGTGCTGCTGGCCCTGGCGTGGCTCAACCTCGCCCCGCATACCGCGATGGTCGTGACCGCGGAGGTTCTGCTCATCGTCAGGATCGGGTGGACCGGCGTGGTGGTGGGACGGTTGCACGGCGAACCGAGCTCGCTGCGTCTGCTGCTCACCGGGGTTGCGCTGTCCGTCCTCGGCGCCGTCGTGGTGGGACTCAAGGTGTTGCTCACCCACTAGCCTTCACCTGTCGGCCAGTCAGTGTCATGCTGGCGGCATGAGCGATGACGACACCCAGTGGTACTACAGCCCCTCCGACCACTCCGTGCACCAGGGCCGCGAAGCGGGCGCCGTCGATCGGTGGGGCCCCTACCCCAGCAAAGCAGCAGCAGAGCGGGCGTTGGCGACAGCGAAGGCACGTAATGAGGCTGCCGATGCCGCCGACCGCAGGTGGAACGATTGAGCGGTCCGGACAACCGTGCCTGTTGACGACCATGCTTGTTGACGACCTGGGAGAAGCCGTTCCGCTGGCGCGCCGCCCACAGCGGGTGGTGAGCCTGGTGCCCTCGATCACCGAGAGCGTCGCGGCGACGGGAATACTGGTCGGTGCCACCGACTACTGCGTGCATCCGGGCGAACTTGACGTCACCAGGGTGGGCGGCTCCAAGTACCCCTCCATCGAGCAGGTTCTCGCCTGCCGCCCGGACCTCGTGTTGGCGAACGCGGAGGAGAACCGTGAGTCCGATGTGGACGCGCTGCGGGACGCGGGCGTCCTGGTGTGGACCACTGCGGCCGCGGGCTCGGTCCCGCAGGCCTGTGCGGCGTTACGGCGGATGTTCCACGAGGCGCTCGGGGTCGCCGTGCCGGGGTGGCTTGGCGATGCCGAACGCATCTGGTCCGACGTGCCCCCGACGACGGAGCGCGCCGTAGTTCCCGTGTGGCGCAAGCCTTGGATCGTGCTCGGGCGCGACACCTTCGCCGGTGATGTGCTGCTGCGCCTCGGTGTCGGCAATGCCTTCGCCGACCAACCCGAACGCTATCCGCGGCCGCCGGTGACCGAGCTGCAGGGCGCCGACCTTGTGGTGTTGCCCGACGAGCCGTACGCGTTCACCGCCGCCGACGGTCCCGGCTACTTCCCGAACACGGAGTGCGCGCTGGTATCGGGGCGCCACCTCACCTGGTGGGGGCCGTCACTGGTGCAGGCCCACCGTCTGCTCGCTGCTGAGCTGGCCACCCGGATCGGTGGCCCCGCATGACCGCGCTGAGTCCGGTGACCACGATGTTCGTCGCCGTCCTCGTCACGTTCGTGTGCACGCGGCTCATCACCCGACGCATCCGTTCCCGCGAGACCCCAGGGGGCGCGTTCAACAACGTGGCGATCGGTGGCGTGCACATCCACCACCAGGTTTTCGGCATCATCGCCATGCTCGGGTCCGGAGTGGCGCTGATCGCCGCGACACCTGAGGGCGCCGCGCTGCACGTGGCGGCCGCCTTCTTCGGCGTGGGCGTGAGCCTCACCTTCGACGAGTTCGCCCTGTGGCTGCACCTGGACGACGTCTACTGGACCGAGAACGGCCGCAAGTCGATGGATGCCATGTTCTGCGTTCTGGCCATCAGCGGGTTGCTCATCGGCGGCGTCGACTTCGTGACCGGCGCCGTGGGCACAGGGCAGTGGTGGGCCTCCATCGTCGCGCTCCTCGTGAACTTGGCCCTGGCGCTGGTCAGCGTGCTCAAGGGCAAAGTCGTCACCGGAGTCATCGGCGTGTTCTTCTCGCCCGTGGCCCTGGTCGGTGCGGTTCGACTGGCTAAGCCGCCGTCGGTTTGGGGCCGCCGACGCTACGTCAGCAGGCCCAAGCGCATGGCCCGCGCCGAGCGCCGCTTCGACGCAGCGTACGTGCAGCGGTGGAACAGGGTGCGGAATGTCATCGGCGGTGCCCCGAGCCGATGACATTCCAAGCGGCGACGTCCCGCCCGGTGCTCAGGCGACGGCGCGCAGCTGGAACTTGCGCTCGGATGCGGTCTCCGGTGCGTCGTCGGCAGTTGCCTTGAGGAACCGGTTGGGCAGCGAGAGCTTCCAGATGGTGCGCAGCGTCTGGCCGTACTGGTGGGCCAACGATCCGGTGGTGTAGGGGATCGCGTACTTGTCGCACAAGGCGCGCACCCGCTCGGCGATCTCCACGTACCGGTTACTGGGCAGGTCGGGAAATAGGTGGTGCTCGATCTGGTAGTTCAGGTTGCCGGCCATGAAGGTCATCAGCTTGCCGCCACGGAAGTTGGCCGAGCCCAGCATCTGCCGCAGGTACCACTCCGGCGGGGTCTCCCGCTCCAGCTCCTCCTCGGTGAACTTCTCCGCCCCGTCGGGGAAGTGCCCGCAGAAGATCACGGTGTAAGACCAGAGGTTGCGGATCAGGTTCGCGGTCGCGTTGGCCGTCAGGGTGGACAGGAACGCCGGCCCGGACAGCAGCGGGAACACCACGTAGTCCTTACCCAGCTGGCGGCCCACCTTGCGGCCGATCACCTTGAGCTGCGCCCACGTCTCGCTCAGCGGCTTCTGGCGCTTGCGTATCGCCTCAAGGTCCAGGTCGTGCAGGGCGACGCCGTACTGGAAGAACAGGGCCAGCATGGTGTTGTACAGCGGCTGGCCGAGGTTGATCGGGTGCCACTTCTGGTCCCGGGTCACCCGCAGGATGCCGTAGCCCACGTCGTTGTCCTTGCCGACGACGTTGGTGTACTTGTGGTGGATGTAGTTGTGCGAGTGCTTCCAGTGCGAGGACGGGCAGGTGGTGTCCCACTCCCAGTTGGTGGAGTGGATCTCCGGGTCGTTCATCCAGTCCCACTGACCGTGGATGACGTTGTGCCCCAGCTCCATGTTCTCGATGACCTTTGCGGCGCCGAGCATGGCTGTTCCCGCTACCCAGGCGGGCGGAAACGCGCTGGCGAACAGGGTGATTCGCCCGCCCGCAGCGAGACCGCGCTGGAGCTGGATCGCCTTGCGGATGTAGGCGGCGTCGCGGTCGCCGCGGGACTCCTCGACGTCGCGGCGGATGTCGTCGAGCTCGCGCCCGAGTGCTTCCACATCGGCTTCGGTGAGGTGGGCGTACGCCTTGATATCAGTAATCGCCATGAATGCTCCTTCAGACTTCGAGTGTGCAGTCGCCCGCGGCCGCGGACACACAGGTTTGGATGCGGTCGCCCGCGTGGTGCTCAGCGCCGGAGCGCAGGTCCCGGACACTGCCTTCCTTCAGCCCCACCACGCAGGACTGGCAGATGCCCATCCGGCACCCGAAGGGCATCTGCACCCCCGCCCCTTCGCCGGCGTCCATCAACGTGGTCGCGCCGTCGACCTCGGCGGTCTTGCCTGAGGTCTGGAAGGTCACCGTGCCGCCCTCGCCACCCCCACCGGCCAGCGCCACCGTGAACCGTTCCAGGTGCAGCTTCTCCGGGATCCTCTTGTTCTTCCACAGCTCCTCGGCCGAGTCCAACATGGCCGAGGGCCCACACGCCCAGGTCTCGCGGTCGGTCCAGTCCGGGCACACCTCGGCGAGGCGGTTGAGCTCGAGCTTGCCCTTGATCTCGGTGAGCTGCTCGTGCAGGTGGAAGGTGGGGTACTTCTCGGCCAACGCACGCAACTCGTCGCGGAACAGCGCTTCTTCCGGGTTGTGCGCGGAGTGGATCAGCATGACGTCGGGCATGGTCCTGTGTCGCTGCAGGGTGCGCAGCATGCCCATCACGGGGGTGATGCCGCTGCCGGCCGTGAGGAACAGCACCTTGGCCGGCGGCGGGTCCGGCAGGATGAAGTCACCCTTGGGGGCCGCCAAGCGGACAATGGTGCCGGGCTCGAGGCCGCTGACCAAGTGGCTGGAGATGAAGCCCTCCGGCGTCGCTTTCACGGTGATGGAGATGTGTCCCTGGTCGCGGCGCGGCGTCGAGGTCAGGGAGTAGGACCTCCAGTACCAGTGCCCGCGCAGCTGGGTGGCGATGCCGACGTACTGGCCCGCCTGGTAGTCGAACGACCAGCCCCACCCGGGTTTGATCACCAGGGTGGCCGCGGTGTCCGTCTCCTTGACGACTTTGACCACCTTGCCGCGCAGCTCGCGGGCGCTCCACAAGGGATTGAGCAGGTGCAGGTAGTCGTCGGGCAGCAACGGTGTCGTCATCCGCGCGGCGGCGCCGCGGACCAGGTCGGAGTCCGGCGCCAGGGCGCGGGTCGATGGGCGTTCGGCCAGGCGGCGGCGCAACTCGAGGGCTGTGGCGCCGGATGCTGCGGCAACCGCCCCCGCAAGGGCCCAGGTGGTTCGGCGCAGTTGTGGAAGTGCGGGAAGCGGGAGAGTACTTCGGGACAAGAGGTGCGTCCCCTTCCAGGAGAGTGACGGGCGGTGGCGGTGACCCAGTTCACATAATGCACGAGTGTCCACTGAAACGTCTAATCGGAGCTTCACCAACGACCGCGACCGGCCATTTCGCCGAGCGCCGCACGCGTCGCGCTGAGCAGTCCCGGCTCGTCCTGGGCGTGCCCGGCGTCGTCGATCACCTGCAGGTTTGCCGCTGGCCAGGCTCGGTGCAAACGCCACGCGGAGCTCAGCGGGGTGGTGAGGTCGTAGCGGCCGTGCACGATGACCCCACTTAGCTCTGCGAGCCTTGGTGCATCGGCCAGCAGCTGGCCAGGGCGCAGGAAACAGCCGTGGCGGAAGTAGTGGTTCTCGATGCGGGCGTTGACCAGCGCAGCGGGTTGTCGGCGCGCCTGCTGCTCGCGTGCCGGATCGGGCCGCAGCGTCGCGGCTACTGCGCTCCAGGTGCACCACGCCTCGGCGGACTGCGCTGCCTCGGGGGAGTGCAGCAGCTGGCCATAGCCGCTGATCACCTCGGTGGCCGGCGGCAGCGCGGCGCGCAGCTGCGCCCATGCCTCGGGGTGCAAGCGCGCCGCTCCGTCGCCGTAGAACCAGTTCAGCTCGCGCTGCTCGCCGAGGAATACCCCGCGCAACACCAAGCCGGCCACGCGCTGCGGATGGGCTTGCGCGTAGGCCAGCGCCAGGGTGGCGCCCCAGGAGCCGCCGAGCAGCAACCACCTGCCGATTCCCAGGTGCTCGCGCAGCCGCTCCAGGTCGGCCACCAGGTGCTGAGTGGTGTTGTGCTGCAGAGGATTTATGGCGGTGGAGCGACCGCAACCCCGCTGATCGTAGAGCACCACGCGGTAACAACTGAGGTCGAACAGCGGCCAGTACGCAGGCGAGGTGGCGGCACCCGGACCGCCATGCAGCACCACGGCAGGCAGCCCCTGCCCGGCCACGTCGTAAGCTAGGCGATGACCGTCACCGACGTCGAGGAGCCCGCCCTCAGCCACGGTGGGGGTCAGGCGCGAAAAGCGTCGGTCGCTTCGATGAGCGCGTGCGTGATGCCCGGCTCGTCAAAGGAGTGCCCCGCGTCGTCGATGATGTGCAGCTGCGCGTCGGGCCACGCCTGGTGCAGCGCCCATGCGCTGGTGGCGGGGCAGACGACGTCGTAGCGGCCTTGCACGATCACCCCAGGGATGCCGGCGAGCCGGTCCGCGCGGCGCAAGAGTTGGCCTTCGTCGAGAAAGCCGCCGTGGCGGAAGTAGTGGTTCTCGATGCGCGCGAAGGCCAGCGCGAACCGCGGCTCGGAGTTCTCCGCAACCCGCTCGGGCCGGGGCAGCAACGAGCTGGTGGCGCCCTCCCAGCTCGACCAGGCAACTGCAGCTCGCTCGGCGGTTGGTCCGTCGGGGGAGTGCAGCAGGCGGTGGTAAGCCTCGACCAGGTCGTCGTCGCGCTCGGCCTCGGGGATCGGGGCCAGGAAGTTCTCCCACAGCTCCGGGAACAGGTGAGCGGCACCGCCGTTGTAGTACCAGTCGACCTCGCTGCGTCGCAACAGAAAGATGCCGCGGAGCACCAGCTCGGTGACCCGTTGCGGGTGCTCCTGGGCGTAGGCCAGCGACAGCGTCGATCCCCACGAGCCGCCGAACACCTGCCAGCGTTCGATGCCCAGGTGCACGCGCAGAGTTTCGATATCGGCGATGAGATGCTGCGTGGTGTTCACCGACAAGTCGGCGCCATCGGTCACGTGTGGAGTGCTCAGTCCGCAGCCGCGTTGGTCGAGCAGCACGATGCGATAGGCGGCGGGGTCGAACACCCTCCGGTTCTTTGGCGATGTCGCACCTCCGGGACCGCCGTGCAGAAAGACCACCGGCTTGCCGTCGGGATTGCCGCTGACCTCGAAGTACATCTGCTGACCATCACCGACGTCGAGCTGACCGTTGGTGTACGGCTCGATTTCGGGGTACGGGGTGCGCATGACAGGCATTGTGCCAAGTCCCAGGGTCGGCCCCATGGCCGAGTTCAAAACAGAGACGTCGAAGCGCGGTGAGTTCACTCGCCCCGACCGGCATCATCCCGGCCAGGCCGGACCTCAGTGTGGACATTCTAGAGTGTGCGCCCGCGACCCCGAGCGGACAAGAGCGTGAGAAGCAACGTCGTAACCTTCGAGCGGTGGAGCTCTGGTGGAAGTCTATGCGCGATGAGGACGCCGTGGCACGCGGCATGGCTTTCATGAATGGCTTTGACGAGAACCATCCGACGCTGACGGGCGTCGCGCAGGTACTAGGGACGTCGAAGCTCACGCGGTGGCCGGACGCGGGCGATTACGCGGGCACCGGCAAGTACATGTACCAGGCCGAGCTCGCGGGGGTCGCGGTGGCAGTCCAGGTCGTTCCTCTGCACCCTCCCGAAGACGCCGGCTGGAAGATCGAACGAGCGCAGCGCCGGGTGTCCCTGCTGTCCCAAATCCACTCTCCGCACGTGGTTCGAGTGCTCTCCGATGCCGTGGCCGTCGACGGTGTCCCCGGGGCGGTGTGCTGGGTCGAGGAGCTCATCCCGAGTAAAAGTCTCGAGAGCCTCACTCCTCAGGACCAGACGTGGGACGTGGGGCAGGCGTACGCAATGCTCGTCGGGGTCGGCGCTGGGGTGGCTGAGTTCCACGCGCTCGGAGCGAGGGCGTGGCCCCACCTGTTCTCTGTCCGTCGCAGGCTCAGCGGCGAATTTGCGATGGTGAACAGCTTGTTCGTCTTCCGGCTGAACTTCCTTACCCCGGACCATCCTTTCCCGGACTTCATGTTTCCCCACTTCGTCAGTCCCGAAGACAGCCCGGGTGGAAAGCCAACGTTGGCCAGCGATATTTTCAGGCTCGGCGCCTCCGCGTTTGTCGCCCTCACAGGCGCTCTGCCGATCCCGTGTCCTGCTGTCCCCGATCTCACCGACGACAGCGTCGCCACGTTCTACACAAAGCTGCGCACCGAACAAGCGCCGCCGGTACGGACACTGCGCGCCGACCTACCCGAGGGATTCGCCGCCGTCATCGACCGGTGCCTGCAGCGGGACCCGCTCGACCGTTACCAGAACGCAGCAGCGATGCTCGATGACCTCGTTCGGCACCGTGAGTAGTCGTCCGGGGAGGACGCCTTGTGATGCCTTGACTCGCGCAACGTCGCTGCGGCGCGTTCGATGGGTACCGTCGCAAGCTGGCGCCGGTACGTGTCGGGCACAGGACTGATCGGAGCGCTCGCATGTGTGGCATCGCCGTCGTGTACACGGCTACGGAGCCGCAGGATGCGGACGAGGCGACCGTGGCCCGGATGTCGGTGCGCCTGCGCCACCGCGGACCGGACGGTATCGCCCGTCGCCGGGTCGGGCGGTCCTGGCTGGGCCACACGCGGCTGGCGATCGTCGACGTCGCCGAGGGTGCCCAACCGCTGCACGATCACACTGCGCAGCGATGGCTGGTGTGCAACGGCGAGATATACAACCATGTCGAGCTTCGCCGCAAGCTCGCCGAGCGGCCGGGCACCCATTCCGACAACGAGGCGGCGTTGCACCTGATCGCCGAGCACGGCCCCGCGGGCCTGTCGCAGCTGCAAGGCATGTTTGCGTTGTGCTACGCCGACACCGCGGGGGCGTTTGTTGCCGCTCGGGACCTGCTCGGCATCAAGCCGCTGTACTGGGCGCGAGACGGGGTGCGGGTGGTCTTCGCCTCCGAGCTGGGGGCGTTCGACCCCGAGCTGCGCGGCGCGGTCGAGACGTTTCCCCCGGGGCACTATTGGACACCGGAGGGTGGGCTGGTCCGCTTCTCCGCGCTGCCCGCACCCACCGAGGAGTACATCAGTCGCGCCGGTGCCCGCAGCGCCATCCGGGCCACGCTGCAGCGCGCCGTTCGCCGTCGGATGATGGCCGACGTGGGGGTCGGCGTCTATCTCTCCGGCGGTTTGGACTCGAGCATCGTCGCGGCGATCATGGCCCGAACGGTGCAGGACACCGGCGCGGGGCCGGTGCACTCCTTCGCCGCCGGAGTGGCGGACAGCCCGGATCTGGCTGCCGCCCGGATCGTGGCCGATCATCTGGGCCTCGTCCACCACGAGCGGGTCTACACCGCCGATGACGTGCTGACGGTGTTACCAACGGTGGTGGCGTCGATGGAGTCCTACGAGCCCTCGCTGGTGCACAGCGCCGTCCCGAACTACCTGCTCTCCGAGCTCGCGGGCGAGTACGTCAAAGTGGTGCTGACCGGCGAGGGGGCCGACGAGCTGTTCGCCGGCTACCACCGGCTGCGGGCGATCACCGATGCTGGGGCGTTGCGCGCCGAGCTGGTGCGCAGCATCGAGGGCTTGCACGATCTGAACTTGCAGCGCTGTGACCGCGTCTCGATGGCTCACGGTGTCGAGGCGCGGGTACCGTTTCTCGACCTTGACGTCATCGAAGTCGCCCAACGCGTCCCGATCGAGTGGAAGCTGCCGGGCGAGGTCGGACAGGAAAAGCGTCTGCTCCGCGAGGCGTTCGAAGGCTGGCTGCCGGATGCGATTCTGTGGCGTGTCAAGGCGCAGTTCGGCGACGGCAGCGGTACGTCGGCGGTGATGGCCGAACGCGCAGAGCAACTGGTACCCGAGAAGGACTGGCGCAGCGGCATCCGGGATTACCCGCCGCCGCGCAGCCGCGAAGAACTCGGCTACCAGCGAATGTTCCGCCGGGATCTGGCCGGAGTTCGGCCGGAGCGGGTGCTCGGTCGAGTGCCAACCGGGTAGCCGGGACTGGGTGGAGGCTCAGAAGCAGTGCTCCGGCCCCGGGTAGGCGCCTCGGCGCACCTCGTCGGCGTACTCGGTGGCCGCCCGGCGGAGCTCGCCGGCTACGTCGCCGAAGCGCTTGACGAACTTCGGCGCTTTGCCCTCGCTGAGCCCGGCCATGTCCTGCCAGACCAGCACCTGCGCGTCGCAGTCCGGCCCCGCGCCGATGCCCACCGTGCAGATGCCCAGCTTGGCGGTGATCTGCGCGGCCAGCTGGGCGGGCACCATCTCCATCACCACGGAGAACGCACCGGCCTCCTGTACCGCCAGCGCGTCCGCCACCAGCTGCTCCGCACCGTTGCCGCGGCCCTGCACCCGGAAGCCGCCGAGTCCGTTGACGCTCTGCGGAGTAAAACCGATGTGCGCCATCACGGGAATTCCGGCGGCTGTGATGGCGGCGATCTGCGGGGCCACCCGTTCACCGCCCTCGAGCTTCACCGCGTGGGCCAGGCCCTCCTTGAGGAAGCGCACCGCGGTGGCCACCGCCTGCTCCGGCGTCGACTCGTAGCTGCCGAACGGAAGGTCGGCCACCACCAACGCGTGCGGCGCGCCGCGGACCACGCCACGTACCAGCGGCAGGAGCTCGTCCACGGTGACCGGCACGGTGGTGTCGTAGCCGTAGACCACGTTGGCCGCGGAGTCGCCGATCAGCAGCACCGGAATCCCGGCGTCATCGAAGATCTTCGCGCTGGAGTAGTCGTAAGCGGTGAGCATCGGCCAGCGGTCGCCGGCTTCCTTCATCGCCGCGAGATGGTGGATACGGGTGCGCGGACGCGCCTTCGGGGCCGCGGTTGGGGCACTGCCGTACAGAGTCTGCTCAGTCATGTCGTCCGTCCTTGCCTCGAGGCCCTGACGGGTCCCCGGGTGATGAGGGTGCTGACCCGGTAAATGGTGCCACCGCTGTCCAGTCCACGCGCGATCGTGGGGTGCAGGGCACATCGCCCGCAGGTTGGGCGTACTGCAAGTACTACCAACTCGGCATCTACTGTCCGTAACTACTACCAACTGAGCGGGCGCTACCGGGAATGGCTTTCACGGCAGCGGGTGTACATCGGGGTCCTGCCCCACATTGGTAGCGGTTACAGACGCCCCCGCCCGAGTTGGTGGTACTTGCAGTACACCCCAGCTACTCGGGGGCCCGCTCGCGCCACGAGTTGGTCAGGGGCAGCCTGCGGTCGCGCCCGAATGCCTTTACCCCGATCTTGGTGCCCGGTGGATACTGGCGGCGCTTGTACTCCGCCCGGTCGACCTTGCGCACGATATCTTCGACGAGCCCGGCGTCGAAGCCATCGGCCACCATCTCGGCGAAGCTCGCGTCGCCCTCCACGTAGCGGGTCAGGATCTCGTCGAGCACCCCGTAATCGGGCAAGGAGTCCGAGTCGAGCTGGCCCGGACGAAGCTCGGCGGAGGGCTCCTTGCTGATCGACGCCTCGGGGATCGGCGGCGTGAGCCCAGCCTCAACCGCCGCGGCGTTACGCCAGCGGGCAAGTTGCCAGACGAAAGTCTTGGACACGTCCTTGATGGGGGCGAAACCGCCCACTGCGTCGCCGTAGATGGTCGAGTACCCCACCGCCAATTCGGACTTGTTACCCGTGGCGAGCACCAGGTGCCCCTCGGCGTTGGACAGCGCCATCAGCGTCACCCCGCGGCAGCGGGCCTGCACATTCTCCTCGGCCAATCTGGTCAGCCCCAGTTGGTCGACGAAGACGTCCACCAGCACGCCGATGGCCTCTACCCGGTAGTGCAACCCGGTGCGCTCGGCCATTTCGGACGCGTCCGAACGCGAGTGCTCCGAGGAGTACGCCGAGGGCATCGACACCCCGTAGACCGCGTCGGAGCCGAGCGCGTCGACCGCCAGCGCGGCCACGACTGCGGAATCGATACCCCCGGACAGACCCAGCACCACCGAACGAAAGCCGTTCTTGTGCACGTAGTCCCGCAGACCGGTGACCAGCGCGCCCCAAACCTCCGCCTCCTCGCCCAGCGGCGTGGCGACGGTGCTCGGCCGGGGTTCCCAGGCGGGCAGCGCGTCCTCGGCGATGGTCATGCGCCGCAGGTTCCACCCCGCGACGGTGTCAGCACCGCGCCCACCCGCAGTGAGGTCGACGTCCACTGTCAGCAGCTGCTCGACGAACTGTGCAGCTCTGGCGAGCACCGCGCCGTCGGCGCCGATCACCATCGAGTCGCCGTCGAACACCAGCTCGTCCTGCGCCCCGACGAGGTTGACGTACGCGATCGCTGCTCGAGCTTCCCTGGCGCGTTGGGCCACCAACGCACCGCGGGCGTCGTCCTTGGAGCGCTCGTAGGGCGACCCGTTCAGGCATAGCAGCAGGTCCACCCCCGCTTCGGCGTAGGCGGCCACCGGGCCACCGTCCTGCCAGATGTCCTCGCAGATCACCAGGCCGACCTGCACGCCGTACACCGTCAGCACCGGCAGGGCGTCACCCGCGACAAAGTAGCGGAACTCGTCGAACACGCCGTAATTGGGCAGATGGTGCTTGGCGTAGGTGGTGAGCACCGCACCGCCGTGCAGCACCGCGGCGCAGTTGCGGGCACCGCCCGCGTCGTGGTCGAGGTACCCCAGGACCACTGACGGACCACCGCACCCGGCATCGGAGAGGCGGGTGGCCAGCGTATCCAGGGTCGCGCGGGAGGCCTGCGCGAACGAGCGCCGCAGCGCCAAATCCTCCACCGGGTAACCGGTGAGCACCATCTCCGGAAACACCACGACCTGCGCGCCGTCTTCCACCGCACGCCGCGTCCACTCGAGCACCAGGGCGGCGTTCCCGGTGAGATCGCCGACGCACGGGTTCACCTGGGCGAGGGCCAGACGCAGCTGAGGCATGGATGCAGCCTAGTGAGCCGTGTCCCTCGCCGACCGCGATGCGTGGCACCATCGCAGTATGAGACTGCGCTCCGCTCACCGACGCCGCGCCCTCGCGGTGCTTGCCGCGGCCGTAGTGGCGGTGGCAATCTCTGGCTGCGCGTCCAGCAGCCCTCGCGCGGTGGCGGTTCCCACCCCCCCGAGTACCGTCACCAGCTCGGGAAAGCCCATCGGTCCCGTGCCTGCTGGTCTACAGAGTTACTACGCGCAGATAGTCACCTGGGGGGACTGCGCCGCGTTCGCGCGGACCCTCGCCAACGAGAAGTCCTACTCGGCGCCGGGGCTCCAGTGCGCGCGGATGCAAGCGCCCGTGGACTACACCCAGCCACAGGGAAAGCAAGTGAGCCTGAGCTTGCTGCGCAGGCCCGCCTCGGGAACAAAGACCGGCTCGCTGGTCGTCAACCCCGGTGGACCCGGCGGCTCCGGCATGGACACGGCGGCCGATCTGTCCTCCATGGTGGCCAACGGCCCGCTGGGTCAGCACTTCGACCTCGTGGGGTTCGATCCACGCGGAGTCGGGGCCTCGGAACCTGCCGTCGTCTGCCAAACCGGGCCGGAGAACGACGCCCAGCGCAAAGACGTGGACGTTGATACCTCCCCGGCGGGCATCGCCAAGACCGAGCAAGAAGAAAAGGACTACGTCAGCAAGTGCGCGCAGCGGGTCAGCCCCGACGTCCTCGAGCACGTCGGCACGCGAGAAGTCGCCCAGGACATGGACGTGCTGCGGTCGGTGCTCGGCGATGAGAAGCTGACTTACCTGGGCTACTCCTACGGCACCCGGCTGGGCACGGCCTACGCCGAGGCGTTCCCAGCCAATGTCCGCGCGCTGGTGCTCGATGGCGCAGTTGATCCCACCGCCGATCCGATCCAGGAGCTGATCCGTCAGGGCCAGGGCTTCCAAGGCGCGTTCGACGCGTTCGCGGCGGATTGCGCGAAGCAACCCGGATGCCCGCTGGGCGCCGACCCGAAAGGTGCGGTGCTCCGCTACCGCGTCTTGGTGAACCCGCTGATCACCAGCCCCGCCACCACGCGCGACCCGCGAGGACTGAGCTACGCCGATTCGCAAACCGGCGTGTTGCAGGCCCTGTACTCGCCGCAGCTTTGGAGTGCGCTGCGGGCGGGACTCACCCAGCTGGCCAGCGGCTCCGGCGACACCCTGCTGGCCCTGGCCGACCTCTACGAAGGGCGCAACGCCGACGGCACCTATGCCAACACCATCGATGCATTCAACGCGGTGCGCTGCGTGGACACCCCGCCGTTGACCAACCGGACAGCGAACGACCAGGCCGCGGCACAGTACCGGGCGGTCGCGCCGTTCCTGGACGACGGGCACGGCACGGGAGCCGCGCCGCTGGACGCGTGCGCCTTCTGGCCGGTGCCGAGCACGGCGGCGCCGCACGTCGTGCACGCTCCCGGCGTGCCGCCGACCATGGTCATCTCCACCACCGGGGACCCCGCCACCCCCTACGCGGCGGGCGTGGACCTGGCGCAGCAGCTGGGCGCACGGTTGCTGACCTTCAAGGGCAACCAGCACACCGTGGCGCTGCAGGGCGAGGACTGCGTGGACAAAGCCGTGACCAGCTATCTGGTCGACCTCAAGCTGCCTGCCGAGGGCGCCACCTGCTGAGCTGCACGCCCGAAACATGGCCGTAACGCGCTGTGCCTAGGGTCTTGGTATGGACCGTCAGCAGGAATTCGTGCTCCGCACCCTCGAAGAGCGCGACATCCGGTTTGTCCGGCTGTGGTTCACGGACGTCTTGGGCTACCTCAAGTCCGTGGCCATCGCGCCCGCCGAGCTGGAGGGCGCCTTCGCCGAGGGGATCGGGTTCGACGGGTCCTCGGTGGAGGGGTTCTCCCGGGTGTCCGAGGCGGACACCGTGGCCAAGCCCGACCCTTCCACCTTCCAGGTGCTGCCGTGGGTGGACTCCGCGGGCGGCAACCAGCACTCCGCGCGCATCTTCTGCGACATCGTGAACCCGGACGGCTCGCCGTCCTGGGCCGACCCTCGCCACGTACTGCGCCGCCAGCTCAGCAGGGCCAAGGAGCTCGGCTTCATCTGTTACGTGCACCCGGAGATCGAGTTCTTTCTACTCCGAGATGGACCGGTGGATGGCACGGTGCCGATCCCGGCTGACTCCGGTGGCTACTTTGACCAGGCCGTGCACGACGAGGCGCCCAACTTCCGTCGCCACGCCATCGAGGCTCTGGAGTCGATGGGTATCTCGGTGGAGTTCAGCCACCACGAGGCCGCACCCGGGCAACAGGAGATCGACCTGCGCTACGCCGACGCGCTGAGCATGGCCGACAACGTGATGACCTTCCGCTACGTCATCAAGGAGGTGGCCATCGCGGAGAACGTGCGGGCGTCGTTCATGCCCAAGCCGTTCCGCGATCAGGCCGGCTCGGCCATGCACACCCACATGAGCCTGTTCGAGGGCGACACCAACGCCTTCCACGACCCCGACGACGACAACCAGCTCTCCACGACGGGCAAGGCGTTCATCGCGGGCATCCTGCGCCACGCCCCGGAGCTCAGTGCCGTCACCAACCAGTGGGTGAACTCCTACAAGCGACTGATCACCGGCGGTGAGGCGCCGACCGCAGTGTCCTGGGGTGCGGCGAACCGCTCGGCCCTGGTCCGGGTGCCGATGTACACCCCTGGCAAGGCCTCGTCCCGGCGCATCGAGGTGCGCACGCCGGACTCGGCCTGCAACCCCTACCTGGCCTTCGCGGTGATGCTCGCTGCCGGGCTGCGCGGCGTCGAGCAGGGTTATGACCTGCCCGCCGCGTCGGAGGATGACGTCTGGTCGCTGAGCGAGGCCGAGCGCCGCGCCATGGGCTACCAGGAGCTGCCGCAGAGCCTCGGCGATGCGCTGAAGGTGATGGAGGGCTCGGAGCTGGTAGCGGAGGCCCTCGGTGAGCACGTGTTCGACTACTTCCTGCGCAACAAGCGGGCCGAGTGGGACAGCTACCGCCGTAATGTCACGCCGTACGAACTGATCACGTATCTCAACCTTTAGTCGCATGCGTGTTGTGCTACAGATGGCATAGGACAAGTGTGGGTATTCTTGAGCTGGTCAGCGATCGCCTGCTCGACGCCGCTGCCCGATTGCAACCAGCCGGGCTTCGCTCGCCCGATGCCATCCATCTCGCGACTGCACAACAGCTGGGATCCGACCTGGCGTCCGTGGTCACCTATGACGATCGAATGTCGCTGGTAGCACAGGCGTCGGGTTGGACCGTCCTCGCCCCGACTTGATGCGTGCGTCCCAGCACCTAGGCTCTGCTGCGTGACCACCGTTCTCGTCCTGCAGCCCTCGGCGACCAACCCGCTCGGTCCGATGCAGCGATGGTTGGCCGACGCCGGAGCCGCACTGGTGGTGGTGCGCCCATGGGCGGATGATGCCGTGCCGTCCGATCTCACCGGTATCGACGCGGTGGTGTGTCTGGGTGGGGAGATGGACGCCGACGACGACGCGGGCTTCCCTTGGCTGGTGCAGGTGCGTGCACTGCTGGGTGAGGTTGTGCGGCAACGCGTCCCGGTGCTCGCCCTCTGCCTCGGTGCGCAGCTGCTGGCGCTGGCCACCGGCGGCGCGGTGCAGACCATGGCCAACGGACCCGAGGCGGGCATGCGGCTCGTGGCCAAGCGAGATGCCGCGGCGGCCGACCCACTGCTGGCTGCACTGCCCTTCACCCCGGACGTCGTGCAGTTCCACAGTGCCGAGGTGTCCCGCCTGCCCGGCAACGCCACCCTCCTCGCCGTTTCGCCGCACTGCACCAACCAGGCGTTCCGCGTGGGTCCCTGCGCGTGGGGTCTGCAGTTCCACATCGAGACCACCCCCGAGCTGGTGCGCGAGTGGATGGCGGCTGCGCCGGAGGCGGCCGCCGCGATGGCCAACCAGGACGGAATGTTGGAGCAGGGCCACCATGACGTGGCCGAGACCTGGGAGCCCATCGTGGCGCGATTTCTCGGGCTGGCGGCTTCCGGCTTTCGAGGCAGCCGCGAGCTGCCGCTGCTCGGTGGAGCATGACCCGCGTCGACCCGTACCGCTCGGGGGTTCCCGCGCCCGGCCGGCTGGGCCTCGTGGATGCCACCGCGGGTGCCGCGCTGAGCACGCTGGGTTGGACCAGGCCGGAGCACAGCGAGGTGCTGTGGGCGCTGTCCAGGGCCGCCGATCCGGACCTGGCTCTGCGCGGGCTGACCCGGTTGGCCGAGGCACTCGGCGACGGGTGGGCGGAGCTGGAGCCGCGCCTACGCGTGGAGAAGCTCCTGCGCGGCAGGCTTTTCGGAGTCCTCGGGGCGTCCACAGCGTTGAGTGATCACCTGGTTGCCGAGGTGGGCACGTGGCGACTGTTGGGTTCCGCGACCGCGCTACCGACGCCATCAGCGATGCAAGCGCAGCTGTTCGCCGCCGTGCAGGCCGAACCCGAACCGGACTCGGCGCTGCATCGGGCGCAGGTCACCGGTCCGCAGGCCGCCGCAGCGTTACGGAAGGTCTACCGGGACCAGATTCTGATGCTCGCCGCCGCCGACCTGGCCGCCACGGTCGAGGATCTGCCCGTGCTGCCGTACGTGCAGGTGTGCGCGCAGCTGTCCGACCTGGCCGACGTGGCCTTGCAGGCGGCGCTGGCCGTCGCGGTGGCCGAGGTCTGCCCGGATACGCCGTGCCCGGTCCGCCTCGCCGTCATCGCCATGGGCAAGTGCGGGGCGCGTGAGCTCAACTACGTCAGCGACGTCGACGTGGTCTTCGCCGCCGAACCCGCCGGCGCGGTAGCCAGCCGTATAGCCGGTGCGATGATGCGCATCGGGGGGAGCGCCTTCTTCGAGGTCGATGCCGGCCTGCGCCCGGAAGGACGCTCCGGGGCACTGGTGCGCACGGTCGAGTCGCACGTCGCCTACTACCAGCGGTGGGCCAAGACCTGGGAGTTCCAGGCCCTGCTCAAGGCCCGACCGATGGCCGGGGACCTGCAGCTCGGCGCAGACTATCTGCACGCGGTCTCACCCATGGTGTGGACGGCGTCGCAACGGGAGGACTTCGTTCCCGAGGTGCAGGCGATGCGCCGCCGGGTCGAGGAGAACGTACCCACGGAGCTGCGTGATCGTGAGCTGAAGCTGGGACGGGGCAGCCTGCGCGACGTGGAGTTTGCCGTGCAGCTGCTGCAGCTCGTGCATGGCCGCGACGACGAGACCCTGCACGTCCTGTCCACTGTGGATGCATTGGCGGCGCTCGCTGCGGGCGGCTACATCGGCAGGGAAGATGCGGCCAACCTCACCGCGTCGTACGAGTTCTTGCGGCTGCTCGAGCACCGCCTGCAGCTGCAAAGGATGCGCCGTACCCACACGCTGCCCGACCCGGCGGATGCGCCCGCCATGCGGTGGCTCGCGCGGGCCGCCCACATGCGGCCCGACGGCCGCGCGGATGCCGCCGGGGTACTCGGCGCCGAGGTGCGGCGCAACGCAGTACGGGTCCGCCGGCTGCACGAGAAACTGTTCTACCGACCGCTCTTGGACGCGGTCGCGCGCTCGGACTCTGCGTCGTTGCGGTTGTCGCAGGACGCGGCGGTCCGCCAGCTCGCGGCACTGGGCTACGTGTCCCCGGACAACGCGCTCAACCACCTTCGTGCCCTGACCGACGGGGTATCGCGACGGGGACGGTTGCAGACCGTGCTGTTGCCGACGCTGCTGGACTGGCTGGGCGATACCCCCAACCCCGACGGCGGATTGTTGGCCTACCGCAGGCTGTCGGACACCCTGGGCGAGACGCCGTGGTACCTGCGTACGCTGCGCGATGAGGGCGCGGTGGCCAAGCGGCTGATGACGGTGCTCGGCACCTCGGCGTACCTGCCGGATCTGTTGATTCGCGCCCCCGAGGTGGTCCGGCTGTACGCCGACGGTCCGAGTGGCCCACGGCTGTTGGAGGTGACACCCGAGGAGGTGGCCAACGGGCTCCGGGTCAGCGCGGGCAGGCACAGCAGCCCGGAGCGAGCGGTGCAGGCGGCGCGGAGCCTGCGCCGCCACGAGCTGGCCAGGGTGGCCAGCGCGGACCTGCTCGGCTTGCTGGACGTGACGCAGGTGTGCGCGGCGCTGTCGTCGGTCTGGGCTGCAGTTCTCGACGCCGCCCTGCGGGCGGCCGGTGACGGAGTCGCCGGGGGTCGCGCTGCCCCGGCCACCATTGCCGTCATCGGAATGGGGCGCCTGGGGGGTGCCGAGCTGGGGTACGGCTCCGACGCGGACGTGCTGTTCGTCTGCGAGCCGCAGGGCGGCGCTGATGACCAGGAGGCAGTTCGCTGGACGTCGCGGGTGGTGGAGCGGGTGCGTGCACTGCTGGGCGCGGCGAGTTCGGACCCGCCGCTGGAAGTGGACACCGGGCTGCGCCCGGAGGGGCGCAACGGCCCGATGGTGCGCACATTGGAGTCCTACCGCGCGTACTACGCCCAGTGGTCAGCACCCTGGGAGGCGCAGGCCTTGCTGCGGGCCAGCCCGGTGGCGGGCGACGCCGAGCTGGGCGAGCGGTTCTGCGCCATGGCCGACGCGGTGCGCTACCCCGAGGGAGGCATCAGTGACACCTCCGTGCGGGAGATCCGGCGCATCAAGGCCAGAGTGGACACCGAGCGGTTGCCCCGCGGGGCCGATCGGGCCACCCACACCAAGCTCGGCCGGGGTGGACTGGCCGACGTGGAGTGGACGGTGCAGCTGCTCCAGCTGCGGCACGGCCAGGCGATGCCCGCGGTGCGGACGCCGTCGACCATGGCTGCGCTCGCGGCGATCGGCGCGGCCGAGCTGCTCAGCGCGTCCGACGTGAGCACGCTGCGCGAGGCGTGGTTGACCGCGACCCGTGCGCGCAATGCGCTGGTGCTCGTCCGCGGCAAGGCCGCCGACCAGCTACCAGGACCGGGGCGTGTGCTCACCGCTGTGGCTCGCGCAGCGGGCTGGCCCGATGCCGACTCCGGCGCCTTCCTGGACCACTACCGCAAGGTCACCCGGCACGCGCGCGCGGTGGTCGAGCACTCGTTCGGCGTCTGAACTCTCAGCCTCCGTAAGTCCTGGTCGGCTCAGCCTCCGTGCCCCGCTGTGCGCCTGGGCAGGGCGAGCGAGAGGCCCATCACGACCACCAGCATCCCGGCGAACAGCCACAGAATGCGGCGCTGCGACTGCAGGAACGACTCTCCGCCCACCTGCTTTCCCGCCGAGGCCAGTGCCGCGCCGATCTGGGCCTGTGGTGATCCCGGCGCCGCGTTGGCGGCACTGCACCCTAGCGGCACAGCGGAGGGATCGGCGGAGGACAGTCGGCGATCGCTGCAGTCCTTGAAGGTGGTAAGTACACCGGGTTGGGCCGCGGCAGGGACGCCGAGCGACGTGAGTTCTTGGCTCAGCTCGGGGCTGACCCGGTCCGCCGCGCTCGGCCCCTGGGTGCCGATGAACGTGAAGAACAGCACTCCCACCGCAGCCAGGCCCACCGATCCCCCCAGCTGTTGGAAGGTGGGCAGCAGTCCGGAGGCTGACCCTGCGTTGTCCTGTTTCACCCCGGAGAGGACGACGGTCTGCAGCGGCGCGATGAACAACCCGAGACCGATGCCGGCGACGAAGAGCGGTCCGGCGAGCACCAGCCAGTGCGGCGTGGTGCCCTGCTGCTGCATCACCACGGACAACGCCACCAGGCCAACCGCGAACACACCGGCACCGAGCATCAGGATCCTGCTGCCCAGCCGTTGCGCGATGCCGTTGGAGCGGGCGGAGGCAATGGCCGATCCGACGGCGAAGGGCAGAGTGGTCAAGCCTGAGTGCAGCGCCGTGAATCCGAACCCCGCCTGCAGGGTGAGCGAGATGGTGAAGAAGAAGGAGATGAGGCAGCTGAAGAACAGCAGCGCCATGAGCGATCCGACGCTGAAAGCGCGATCACGGAACACCACCAGATCGAGCAGCGGCGAGTTGTTGGCGCGTCCGCGTCGCCACTGGTACCAGACGAAGCCGACCAGGACCGGTGCCGAGGCGATCAGCATCAGCACCAACCACAGGGGCCAGCCCCGTTCGCGGCCCTCGGCCAGGGGATACACGATCAGAAACAAGCCGAGCACCGAGAGCACCACGCCGGGAACGTCCAGGCGTTGCGCGCTATCCGAGCGGCTGTCCAGCAGGTTCCGGTAGCCGAAGATCAGCGCGATGATGCCGAAGGGGACGTTGACCAGGAAGATGGCGCGCCACTCCAGGCCGAAGACGTTCCAGGAGATCAGCGCCCCACCCAGCGTCGGCCCGAGGATGGTCGCCATGCCGATGGTCGCGCCGTAGATCCCGAAGACCTTGCCGCGTTGTTCAGCAGGAAAGGTGGTGGTGATGATGGCGAGCGTCTGGGCCGGCATCATGGCCGCGGTGAAGCCCTGCAGGAACCGTGCGCCCACCAGCTCGGTTGGGCTCTGCGCGATACCGCAGAGCACCGAGGCGACGGTGAACGCGGTCAACGCCAATAGGAACACCTTGCGACGGCCGAAAAGGTCGCCAAGGCGAGCCGCCGTGATCAGCGTGCAGGCGAAGGCCAGGGTGTAGGCGGTGATGACCAGCTGCAGCGTGGAGAACGAGGCGCCGAGGTCGGCGGAGATGCTGGGTAGTGCCACATTCACGATCGAGACGTCCAGCAGCTGCATGAACACGGCGATCAACGTCGCCGTCAGGGACAGCCAGGCGGCGAGGTGCTCGCTGCGCTTGCGCTGGGTGGGACCGCCTGATTCCGCTGCCGCTTGGGTGCTGGTGCTCACCCGAACACGGTACTGACGTCGGCCGACACTCGCTTGGCCACACTTGCCCTACCCAGCGCCGTTTGGGTGCAGCTCTGTTCAGTTACCGAATGGATCTGCACCCAGACAGCATGCTGCTCAGCAGTCGTAGTACAGCGCGAACTCGTGCGGGTGCGGACGCAGCCGGATCGGGTCGATCTCGTTGGTCCGCTTCATGTCGATCCACGTCTCGATGAGGTCGGCGGTGAAGACTCCGCCCTCGAGCAGGTAGTCGTGGTCGCTCTCCAGCCGGTTGATCACCGACGGCAGCGACACGGGCGCCTGCGCGATGTCCTTGGCCTCCTCGGGCGGCAGCTCGTAGAGGTCCTTGTCCACCGGTGCGGCGGGCTCCATCTTGTTCTTCACCCCGTCGATGCCGGCCATCATCATCGCCGCGAACGCCAGGTAGGGATTGCCCGAGGAGTCCGGCGAGCGGAACTCTATGCGCTTTGCCTTCGGGTTGTTACCGGTGATCGGGATGCGCACGCAGGCCGAGCGGTTGCGCTGGGAGTACACCAGGTTGATCGGCGCCTCGTAGCCGGGCACCAGGCGGTGGTAAGAGTTCACCGTCGGGTTGGTGAAGGCCAGCAGGCTCGGGGCGTGGTGCAGGATGCCGCCGATGTAGTGGCGCGCGATGTCGGAGAGCCCGGCGTAGCCCGCCTCGTCGTGGAACAGCGGCTTGCCGTCCTTCCAGAGCGATTGGTGGCAGTGCATGCCGGAGCCGTTGTCCCCGAACAGCGGCTTGGGCATGAAGGTCACGCTCTTGCCGGCCGCCTTCGCGGTGTTCTTGATGATGTACTTGAACAACATTACGTCGTCGGCGGCATGCAGCAGCGTGTTGAACTTGTAGTTGATCTCCTGCTGCCCCCCGGACCCGACCTCGCTGTGCAGGCGCTCCAGCTCAAAGCCGGCGTTCTGCAGGTTGGTCGACATCGCATCGCGCAGGTCCACGAAGTGGTCGGCGGGCGCCACCGGGAAGTAGCCGCCCTTGTAGCGGGTCTTGTGCCCCAGGTTGGGGGAGCCGTCCGCCTCGGTCTCGGCACCGGTGTTCCACCAGCCGGCCTCGGAGTCGATCTCGTAAAAGGTTCCGTTGGGCTGCGAGTCGAAGCGGATCGAGTCGAAGACGTAGAACTCGGCCTCGGCGCCGAAGAAGCAGGTGTCTGCGATGCCGGTGCTGGTCAGGTACTCCTCGGCCTTGCGGGCGATGTTGCGCGGGTCGCGGCTGTAGGGCTCACGGGTGAACGGGTCGTGCACGAAGAAGCTCATGTTCAGTGTCTTGGCGGCCCGGAACGGATCGAGCTGCGCGGTCGTGCAGTCGGGCAGCAGCATCATGTCCGACTCGTGGATGGACTGGAAGCCGCGCACCGAGGAGCCGTCGAAGGCGAGACCGTCGTCGAATACGTCCTGGGTGAACGCCTTGGCCGGCAGCGAGAAGTGCTGCATCACACCGGGCAGGTCACAGAAGCGGATGTCGACGTACTCGATGTCTTCCTCAGCCAGGTACTTCAGGACCTCGTCGGAATTGGTGAACAAGCTCGTGGCTCCTTTACTCGTCTCCCGCGCAGCAGGGCGTGCTGGGGGGTCATCAGGCGTTGACGGTAATCACAAGGTGTTGCCCGGCCATCACCCGAATGTTTCACCGATGTTACGGAACGGGACAATCCGCGTGGTGCTGCCCCCGCGGGCGAGCAGGCTTAGGCTGGTGCCATGGCGAGAATGACGGGGTCGTGGCTTTCCGGATCCCACGCGGCGTTGCCGCGGGACGCTGACGGGACGGCGGAGCGCTACCGCGGTGAGCGTCTCGGCTTGCCCGAGTCCGGTCCCGGAGCGCTCGCGTCGGTGGGGTGGCGCGTCGGCGCGATTACCGTGGACTGGGCGATTGCGACTCTGTTCGCCTGGCTGATCACCAGGGACGCGTCGTGGAACTACGCGGTGTGGGTGGTCATCTCGATCATCACGGTGGCGTTGTTCTCGGTGACGCCCGGCCAGGTCGCCCTGGGCATCGGGGTGGCGCGGGTGGACAAGGCCGCGCCGGTCGGGCTGTGGCGGGCGGTCGTCCGCGTGGCCCTGGTCGGACTGGTGTTCCCGGCGGCCATCTGGGACGCCGACAGTCGCGGACTACAAGACCGGCTCACCGACACGGCCCTGATCCGCTCTCGCTGACGTCTACCGGCGTCGAGCCGTGCGCTGCGGACTGCGGACCTTGGCGCCTGCGGGCGTCGGCCCCTTCGGCATCGCCGCTCCACCGCCGCGCGAGCTCAGCGCGGACAGTCGGGCGTCGATGGTGTCCATCCGCTTAGCGTCGATGTTGCGGGGCAGCTTGGTGACGTGGCGCTGCAGCTTCTTGAGCGGCACCTGGTTCTCCTCGTTGCCGACCACAAAGTCGTAGATCGGTGTGTCGCCGACGAGGCGCGCAACCTTCTTCTTCTCCTGCGCGAGCAGGCCCTTTACCCGGTGCGGTGACCCCTCAGCGATGAGGATGACGCCGGGCCTGCCCACGACGCGGTGTACGGCGTCGAACTGGGTGGTCGCTGCGACAGCGGTCTTGACCCGCCAGGAGCCCCGCATGTTCTCCAGCGCCCACCCGGCAGCTCCGGGCTGCCCGTCGGCCTTGGTGTACACACTCTTCTGCAGCCGACGGCCGAAGACGATGACGGCCAATAGGATGCCGAGGACGAACCCGAATGGCAGGGTGAACCACTGCTGACCGATGAGGAAGCCCAGACCGAACAGCACCAGCGTGGTGACTAACACCGTGCCGATGAGGATCGGCAGCAGCGCCTTGTCCTCCTTGCGCTGCATCTGGAACGCCTGCCACATCTGGCCGCGCTTTTCCTTCGATGCCTGCCTACGTACCTTGCGTGACTCCGCTTTCGCTGCCTTGTCGGGCTTGCCCTTAGCCATGACCCAAAGGATACGGCCCCGGCGGGCAAGGGCTAACGGGCGAGCAGGGCGCTGGCCTCCTGCGACGCAGTGCCTGCCTCGGCCAGGTGGCGCAGGTTTGTCGGTACCGCGTCACCGCGGTGTGCGACGGCCTGGGTGAACAACCGCCCGGCCCGGTAGCTCGAGCGCACCAGCGGTCCCGCCATCACCCCGGCGAAGCCCATGGCCTCGGCCGTGTGGGAGTGCTCCACGAACTCCTCGGGCTTCACCCACCGGTCCACGGGGTGGTGGCGCGGGCTCGGCCGCAGGTACTGGGTGATGGTGAGGATCTCGCAGCCGGCGGCGTGCAGGTCGCCCATCGCCTCGATGACTTCCTCTGGGGTCTCACCCATGCCGAGGATGAGGTTCGACTTGGTCACCAGCCCGTCGGTGCGCGCCGCGGTGATCACGTCCAACGACCGCTGGTAGCGGAAGCCCGGGCGAATGCGCTTGAAGATCCGCGGCACCGTCTCCACGTTGTGCGCCAACACCTCCGGGCGCGATGAGAACACCTCGGCCAGTTGCTTTGGCTCGTTGTTGAAGTCCGGGATGAGCAACTCGACGCCGGTGCCCGGGTTGAGGGCGTGGATGCGGCGCACGGTCTCCGCGTAGAGCCACGCACCCCCGTCGTCGAGGTCGTCGCGCGCCACCCCGGTCACGGTGGAGTAGCGCAGGCCCATGGCTTGAACGCTCTCCGCGACGCGCCGGGGCTCGTCGCGGTCCAGCTCGGCCGGCTTGCCGGTGTCGATCTGGCAGAAGTCGCAGCGGCGGGTGCACTGCTCACCGCCGATGAGGAACGTGGCCTCGCGGTCTTCCCAGCACTCGTAGATGTTGGGACAACCCGCCTCCTCGCACACCGTGTGCAGGCCCTCGCGCTTGACCAGCGCCTTGAGCTCGGTGAATTGCGGGCCCATCTTGGCCTTGGTGCGGATCCAGCCGGGCTTGCGCTCGATCGGCGTCTCGGCGTTACGGGTCTCGATGCGAAGCAGCTTGCGTCCCTCGGGTGCCACGGTCACAGCGCTGATCCTACGCGGGGCGAGGAAGCTGATCGGGCTGGTGGAGTGCTTCGTCGGCGGGAACCACAATGCTGTGCGTGATCTTGTCGGCGAAGGTCTGGTGTTTGGGACGGTCGAGCAACGGCAGGAGCCAGCCGAGGTAGCAGGCAACGCTGTCGAGCAGGTGGGCGAGCAGCCGCCCGGAGGCTGTTCCCGCTCCGAGGGGACGTCCGGTCCACTCGTCGACCAGCCGGGTCTTCGTGGCTTGCTTGCCCAGGCTTTGGCCCGTGCGACCCTGCAGAATGGCGCTGTTTCCTATCTGGAACGCGATGAGGACCGCGATCACCGCCAACATGATCAGCGCGCCCCTGGTGCCTCCCATACCAAAGGCGCCGTTGCCGAACGGAACGTAGAAGACGAAGAAGATGAGGGTCGGTAGGCCATAGTCGATCAATCCGCCCACCACGCGAGTCCACCACGACACATAGTGGTTCGACGTCAGCTCGGCGACCCGCGGACGGTCGGGCGGCGGCATGAGAGGTGGTGGCGGCCACGGGGTCGGCGAACCGACGTCCACTGGCGCCCGACGGAAGTAGGCGCTCGCGGCAGGGCGGTACATGAGCACGAGCGCTGCCCCGAGCAGCAATATGGAGGTGGCGCCCGTCACCACGCTGATCACCGTCCGCTGGAATAGAAAGCCGAACAGGAATCCCGCGATCCCGATTCCGGCCCAAACGGTCAGCACGATGCGCGCCCAGTTACGGCCAGCCTGCATCTTCATGATGAAAAACACCTGCAGCACGATGCCGACGACCGTGAACACTGCGGTCATGACCACCAGCGCAGTGAGGAATGTGTGGTTCTGATAGGGGGTGTAGCCGGGGCGGCTGCTTCGCTGGATCTGCCGCTGCATCGTCGCGTACGGATCGGTCAGCGTGTAGGTCAGCGCCGAGCTCACCAGCCCGACTACAATGTTCGCAATCCAGACCTTGACGGCGTTGCGCACCTCGGGCGGCCGCGCAGGCTTCGCGGTGCAGTCCGCCGCCGCCGTCGGCCTCGGCGTCGGCCCGAATCCGCCCGGGTAATTTACTCCGTTGGTCATGAGAACCCCCCGTCATGGTCACCCCAGGTTGGCACACCGGATCAGCCGACGGTGGGACACGGGGCGGTTACCGCGTGGTGCGTTGTGCGCATGGGCAGCGGTCCGTAATGTCCGATCGAACAAGGCCGTACCGCGGCCGTGCAATTGCTACGTCAGGGGTATTCAGTTGACCGGACCTTCGCAGGTCAGGTCGCTCTCCATGGTCGGTCAGCTCTGGGCCGGTCCAGACTCGGTGGATGTCCGCCTGAGCCGGGCGGCTTGGGGGTGACCTTCTTCGG
>JAABUI010000259.1_pt1 | contig 57441 bp, 60 predicted proteins | sample 5559111 | NCBI WGS metagenome assembly JAABUI01 (sample SAMN10711870, study PRJNA513365) | rock metagenome | isolation source: Antarctica rocks | place: Antarctica: Victoria Land, Buttleship Promontory | reverse complement strand
GCTCTCCTGATCCGTCTGGTGCCGGTGCACGCGCGATCCAGCTGGCCAGGCCATCCTCGTCCCAGGCGCGCTGCTGACGCCGCAGGACCTCTTCGGTTTGCGCTCGGTTCGCGTGCCGCAGGGACGGAAAGTGCTCCCACACGCGCGGATCGGCGTACATCTGATGCATCTCATCGAGGTCCTCGGACGTCGGGCGCGTCAGCGTCAGGCGCTGGGTGTCCACCCGTGAGTAGTCGTCCATGCCGAGAATTATCGCGGAATGGTCCTCCCCCACACCGCAGGGGCCACCAGCCATCATTCGATTTGCCGTTAGACGAACGTCCACCGGTCACGATCAGCGAGCACACCGGGGCTCGCGGAGCATGATCGTTTCGCCCCGATCGGGGATCGCTGACCGGGACGGCACCCCTTCGAGGCCCGACCCTGCTCAGCTGCTTGACGAAGACCATAGGGACACCCCCTCCCCCCCGAAAGGACGCCCCTGCGTCGCATCACCTCGGCGGTCTAGATGATCAACGAAAGAGCCGCGCTTGGGTACTGGACTACGTGCGCAGGCACCCCGGATACTTCCGCATGCTTGTCCGAGATGGCGATAGCGCCGGCAGTGAAAATTGAGGCCGTCCCACAGGCCAACGCTGGCTGACTTCCCGCGACGTATGCATAGGGTTCGAAGTACGGTGCCGGCTCAGCGGACCATGGCGAGCACGTCGCGGACCAGCTGTCGTGCGTAGTCATCATCGACCTGTAGCGCGAATACAACGTGGTGATACAGCGGCGCGATGATGTGGTCAAGGATCTGCGCGACGGTCGGTGTCGCTTCTCCGCGTTCGCCGGCACGGCGCACCATCGCCGAGGCCTGCTCGCGCCGTGTCTCTGTGACCGGGCAGCTTGAAACGATGTCGCCGCGCGCCGACACCATTGCCCGCAAATACCGGGCCCTGTTGGGTCGGGTGATGTCATGGGCGATGATCATCGCCCACTGCGTCAGGTCTTCCTGCAGCGATCCGGTGTCGGGTAAGGACTCCCCTTCTCGTGTCAGGGCGGCGACGGCGACTTCCTCCAGCAGGGCATTGACGTCCTCCCAGCGTCGGTACAACGTCGTCGGGTTGACCCCGGCGCGCTCGGCAATGACAGGAAAGGTGATCTTGTCGGCACCCTCGCCCACAAGCTCGCCGACCGACCTATAAATCGCGGTCAGCACCCGACTACTGCGTCCGCCGGGGCGGCTCGCGGCTACGTGAGTGGACACGCCACCAGTATTGCAAACATTTTTGCTTTATTGGAAGCGGCGCACTACCGTCGTTAAAACGAAGGTCGTTGCTTTACGACGGAGGTCCCGTGTTCAATCGCCCAGTTTCATTCGTCGTCGCCGGTGCCGCTAGCGCCGCGACGCTGACGGCCGCCTCGGCGCCGTCGCCGCTCTATCCCGTCTATCAACGACTCTGGGGCTTTTCCGCGTTCACGCTGACGGTCATCTTTGCCGTCTATGTCCTCGCGTTGCTCGCAGCCTTGCTGACCGTGGGCTCGCTCTCTGACCGCGTAGGACGTCGGCCGGTCGCCTCCGGCGCCCTAGTGCTCCTCGCGCTGGGCATGCTGCTCTTCGTGACCGCCGAAGGTCCCGGCGGCCTGATAGCTGCGCGCGTCGTGCAGGGTTTGGCCGTTGGCGCTGCCACCAGCACCACGACGGCCATGATCATGGATTCGGCGCCGAACCCGCGGTTCGGCTCGATCCTCAGCAGCGCGGTCCCGTCACTGGGAATTGCCATCGGGGCGGTCCTGGCCGGTGCCCTCGTCCAGTTCGCGCCCCACCCTCGCCAACTCGTCTTCTGGATACTCGCCGTCGTCTATCTAGTGATCGCAGCGCTCATATGGTTGGTACCCGAACGCCCTCGCCCCGAGTCGATATCGCGGGAATCGATCTGGCGGTCACTGCTACCGAGCGCTGGGCTTCCGCCGCACACGCGACCAGTCTTCTTCGCACTACTTCCCGCGATCGGCGCGACGTGGGCACTGGCCGGACTGTATCTGTCGCTCGGGTCCTCGATCATTGGCACCGTCCTGGGGGTGCACAGTCATTTCGTCGTGGGCATCGTGCTCGGAGTGTTCTTCGCCGCGGGAATGTCCGGCACCGCTGTCTCGGCAGTTCTGCCGCCCCAACTGCGCGAGTGGTTTGGGTATGGAGCTCTCACCCTTGGCGTCGTGGTCACGATCGCGGCGATGCTGATGAGTGCCTTGCCGCTCTACGTGGTCGGATCGGCGATCGCGGGCCTGGGCTTCGGCGCGGCATTCCGGTTCGTCGTCAACGCACTCGCTGAGGGGGCGCCGATTGCCCAGCGAGGAGAAGTGTTCGCGACGATGTACATCGTCAGCTACCTCGCATTCAGCGTGCCGGCCCTCGCTGCCGGGCTCGCCGTCGAACAATTTGGGCTCAAGCCAACAGCCGTCACCTACGGGGCGTTGGACGTCGCGCTGGTGGTGATCGCGACAGTCGCAGGGCTCGTCCAAGCACGGCGACGGGTTAGCGAGAACGAGCTTCGACCAGCCGCGGCGACGGGCTAGCGAAAACCAGCCTCCGCCGCGCGGCCGGAGTCCCCCGCGCACTGCGTCGTTTCCGCCCCTACGATGCCGACAGAAAGGACGACGCTACGTGCTCAGCAGCTCAAGGAGTGGACCAGGGTTCTGCGCCCTAAGGACTCGCCGAGCATCTACGTAGGTTTGACTGTTTGTGTTGGGTAGAATTGTGGTATGTCCCTACCTGGTGTGGATGTTGATCAGCTGTCCGCCCGGTTGTTGCTGATCAGAGCGCATTTGGATGAGCGGGCCTGGCGGTTGCTGCTCGGCGCGGAGGCGAAGGTGCTGGGTCGGGGCGGGATCAAAGTGGTCGCCGGGGCGGTGAAGGCGCATCCGGACACAGTCGCCCAGGGAGTGCGGGAACTGGACTATCCGGACCGGATTCCCGGGCGGGTCCGGCGCCCGGGTGGGGGGCGCCGGGCGGCAGCGGTCACCGACCCCACGTTGTGGGAGGCGCTGGACGCACTGGTGGATCCGGTGACCCGGGGTGATCCGGTGTCGGCGCCCGCGGTCGACGACGAAATCGACGGCGAAACTGTCCGGTGAACTCGCCGCCGGCGGTCATCAGGCGTCGCCGTCGACGGTGGCGAAGTTGTTGAAGGCCAACGGTTACAGCTTGCAGGCGAACACGAAAACCATCGAAGGTAACCAGCACGTCGATCGGGACGCCCAGTTCCGGTATCTGGGCGATCAGGCCACCGCGTTCACCGCTGCCGGTGATCCGGTCATCAGCGTCGACACGAAGAAGAAGGAGCTGATCGGGAACTTCACCGCCGCCGGCCGGGAGTGGGAACCGCAAGGCCGGCCCACCGACACCAACGCCCACGACTTCGTAGACAAGAAGCTGGGCAAGGTCGCGCCGTACGGGGTGTACGACATCGCAGCCAACACCGGCTGGGTCAACGTCGGCACCGACGCCGACACCGGGGCGTTCGCCGTCGAGTCCATCCGGCGCTGGTGGAACGCCATGGGCGCCAAAACCTATCCTGACGCCGCCCGGTTGTTGATCACCGCCGATTCCGGTGGGTCCAATGGGTCGCGGCTGCGGTTGTGGAAAACCGAGCTTGCCGCACTGGCCACCGAGACCGGCCTTTGCATCACCGTCTGCCACCTGCCGCCCGGCACGTCCAAGTGGAATAAAATCGAGCACCGACTGTTCTCCGCGATCAGCCGCAGCTGGCGGGCCCGGCCGCTGACCTCACACGAAGTCGTCATCGAAACCATCAGGGCCACAACGACAACGACCGGACTGATCATCGATGCCGAACTTGACCTCGGAACCTATGAGAAGGGCATCAAGATCAGCGACCGACAGATCCGAGAACTCGAAGCCAGTCAGCTACACCGCCACGAGTTCCACGGCGACTGGAACTACAGCATGCACCCCGCGACACGCCCGAACACACCCACTTAAATCACGCGAGCGCCCTAAGCCCAGGGTGCACCGTCCCGCCGTTAGTTGATCTTGGTTGCTGAGAAGTTGAATCGCCCCGGCATGTCCGGACATGCCGGGGCGATTCATTCAGCGAGCATCCGAGCATTGAGTGCTGCTCAATGGCAACCGCACTGTGGTGTTTCCTTAAACTTTAACCAGCTGGATCAGCTAGGAAAAGCGACGCCAGTCAGCGACTCGCTCAACGCGATCAGCGCCGACCGGGCGCCGGGGTCGTAGGCCTGATTGTGCGCGGTCCCCACCGATTGACGGTTGAAGTATTGCCCGCTGACACCTGACCATCGCTGGTCGCGGGCCAACGAGCGAACATTCTCCACGCCCTCGGCCAGGGTGCTCTGCGGTGTGAACAGGTGAGTGACAATCTTGGTCGGCATGTACGACGCCGGATGCAGCGCGTTCACGGTCGCGCTGCCAGCGGCGGCCGTGCTGGCAAGTGAAAAGGTGAGCATGATTTGCGCCAGTTTGGCTTGGCAGTAGGACTGTCCGCCCTGCCAGTTTCGTTCGAGCATGACATTGTCAAAGTCGATCGGCGCCTGGCCAGCTGAGCTGACATTGACGATTCGGCCGCTGACCGCCGCGACCTGGGAAATCAGCTTGCAGCTCAGCACGTAACCCGCGAGGTAGTCGACTTGGAATGCCATCTCGTAGCCGTCTTCGCTTTGTCGGCGGCCAAGCTCGACGCCAATGCCGGCGTTGTTCACGAGGACGTCGAGCCGGGACAACGCGCCCAGTTCATCGCTCAGCTTCGCGATCTCGGCCAACGATGCGAAATCGGCTCGCAGGTAGCTGACGTCAACATCGGCCCGCACCGCACGGCAGTCGGCTAGCAGCTGCTCGCCGCGGGCAGCGTCGCGACCATGCAGCACGAGCCGCAGTGGCTCGGTGGCCAAGGCCAGCGCGAGTCCTCGACCTTGGCCGTCGGTAGCGCCAGTAATCACCACGGTTGGAAGGTCCACCAGTCCACCTGTTCTCTCGCACAATAGCTACGAATCACCATCACTATTACTTTCGCTCTCGATGATCTAGCTGTCATGGGCGTCGGGTCAAGTCGATGTGACCGGACTGGCGCAGTCCCGGAAGATCTTTACCGACACTTCCAAAAGTCCGTGTTCGCAGTTTTTTGGGACTCCCGTCCAGTGATCGCTCGTCGTTTACTGGACGAGCCCGCCCTCCCTGAAGTTTTCGGAGTAACGCTATGACTGTGACCACTTTGGACCTCGCATCCGTGGGGATGTTCATTGACGGACAGCTGCGCCCTGCGTTAGACGACGCCACCGCTGTGGACGTGAACCCGGCGACCGGCGAGACGATCTGCGAGGTCGCCTACGGCTCCTTGGCCGACCTGGACGCCGCAGTGGCCGCCGCCCGACGCGCTCACGACGTCGACGGCTGGCCGCTGCTGCCGGCCGTCCAGCGGGCGCGGCTGCTGCTGGCAATCGCGGATGGCATTGAAGCCCGCGCCGAGGAGATGGCGCTAAGGGAGACTCTCGACGTCGGGAAACCGATTCAGTTCACGCGGAGCTTCGATGTGGCTGCCGCTGCGTCGGGCTTTCGCTACTACGCCGGTATGGTCGAGCAGCTCGCTGGCGTTGCGCATCGAGCGGGCACCAGCTCACTCGCCTACACCCGACGCGAGTCACTCGGCGTCGTCGGCGCCATCACGCCCTTCAACTTCCCACTCAACCTCGCGGTGAACAAGATCGCCCCGGCGCTGGCCGCCGGAAACACCGTCGTACTCAAGCCGGCTGAGCAGACGCCGCTGTCGGTGTTGCTACTGGCTGAGATCATGTCTGATGCTGGATTGCCACCCGGCGTGTTCAACGTGATCACCGGCGACGGACCGCAGCTCGGCTCCGCCATGAGTGTGCACCCTGGCATTGACAAGATCGCCTTCACTGGATCGACCTCGGTGGGAAAGCAGCTGGTGGCCGCTGCGGCTGGAACCCTCAAACGGGTGACCGTGGAGTTGGGTGGCAAAGGCGCCAACATCGTCTTCGATGATGCCGACCTTCCCGCAGCGGTCGCGGCAGCGTTTCAGGCAGCGTTTTTCAACAGCGGCCAATTCTGCATGAGCGGTTCGCGGCTGCTCGTGCAGCGCGGGGTGTACCGGGAAATGGTCGATGCGATCAGCGCCGCGGCCACCGCGGCGGCCGTCGGCGATCCGTTAGACCCCTCGACCATGATCGGGCCACTTGCGCACCAGGCGCAGTTCGATCGGGTGGAGTATTACGTCGCGCTGGGTAAATCTGAGGGCGCCACCCTCACCGCAGGCGGCGCGCCTGGCGCCGGGCCCAATTGGGACGGTCGAGGATTCTTCTACCTGCCCACGGTATTCGCCGACGCCGACCCGAACATGGCGATCGCGCAAGATGAGATCTTCGGTCCAGTGCTGACCGTGATCCCCTTTGACGATGAGGACGAGGCGATCGCCATCGCCAATGGCACCCCCTATGGCTTGGCAGCCGGGCTGCACACCTGCGACCTGTCCCGGGCGCACCGGGTCGCAGCACGATTGCAAGCAGGCATCGTCTGGGTCAACACCTGGGCGGCGTTTGAGAATTCGACCTCCTTCGGCGGCTACAAACAATCTGGCTACGGTCGCGAACTCGGACCGGAGGGAATCGAAGAGTACCTGCAGACGAAGACTGTCTATGTAGGTTTGGAGAACGCTGGATGAGTAGGTTTGGAGGACGCTGGATGACGGTGCCGCACCGACCCGAAGAGCCTCCGGAGATTGGTGATCGCGGCGAACAGCCGATCACCGGGTTGGCTGAGGCGGCGGACTCGGGCTCAGCTGAGGACGTCAACGTCAGCCGACTTGCCGCCTTCAGTGACGGCGTATTCGCGATCGCGGCGACGCTGCTCATCCTCGATGTGCATGTGCCCTCGCCGTCCGAGCCTGTCTCGAATCTCTTCTCGCGCGGCTGGCCCACCCTGCTCGCAGTCACACTCAGCTTCATCGTGATCGGTATTGCTTGGATGCATCACCACAATCTGTTCCATCATGTCCGGGTCGCCAGTCGTGCCCTGCTGACGGCCAATCTCGCTTTGCTGCTGTTCATCAGCGCGCTGCCATTGGCGGCAGCAGTGCTCGGCACACATCTGTCTGGTCATCAGCAGCGACTGGCGACCGTGATCTACACGATCTCCCTCGGTCTGGTGTCCGCCTGCTTCGTCGCGCTGTGGGCCATCCTGTGCCACCGCCCGCGGTTGCTTCAGCCGGGTTCCTACCAACTCGCGTTGACAGCACGGCGCCGCGCATTACTCGGACTTGGCACCTATGTGGCAGCGGTCATCGTCGCCTTGCTGCTACCGGCGGCGGCGCTGGCACTGATCGGCGTGCTGCTCTGCTACTACCTAGTCGGACGACGCGCACCGACCTCGCGCACGAGCCGACCGGGGTCCGACCCAGTCTGAGCAGGAGTCTTCCTGTTGTTTGTCGGGCTCGTCATCACACCCAATAAACATCCCCCTCACACACATGGAGCACCCATGACCACATCGGCACTATCTGAAGCCGTTTTACCCTTTGCCACCGACTGGTTCCACAGCCTGAGCGATCGTGACGACATCGATGTCGTGACGAGGTACCTGCAACTGGACCAGCTGGAAATGCGATTTCCTGAGGCCACGCTCCGCACTGAAGCTGACTTTCGCGAGTGGTATGTCGCGGTGGGCGGCCTCTTCCACAACCAGACCCACGACATCGAGGTCCTCGACGCCAGCGGCGACGACGCCAGTCCGCACGTGAACGTCACCGTCGTCTGGGCCGGCATCGATTCTGCCACCACCGTGCCATTCCGGTATCGCGTTGCACAGCAATGGGATCTTGTCCGGGACGACGGTGGCGCGCTGAAGATCGCGCAGTACCAGGTCGGTCCGATGCAGCCACTCGAGGCCAACCCGGAGAGTCTGCGATGAGCGAGCACGCCGAAGCCGACTACGTGATCATTGGGGCCGGTTCAGCCGGGTGCGCGGTCGCCCAGCGGCTCAGCGCCGCCTCTGACGCATCGGTGTTGGTGCTCGAGGCTGGCGGCTGGGATTCCCGCGCGGAATTGCATCGCACCGACGCCGCATCGGTGATGTCGGTGCTCGGCTCGGACTGGAGCTCAGAAATCGACTGGGGCTACACGACCGAATCAGAATTGCACTTGACTGGACGTCGAGTGCCGGTGGCTCGCGGCAAGGTCGTCGGCGGCTGCAGCTCCGTCAATGCCTTGATGTGGGTGTGGGGCAATCGCCAGGACTACGACGGCTGGGCCGACGTCGGCAACTTGGGCTGGTCTGCGGCGGAGGTGTTTCCGCTGCTGGCGCGGTCGGAAAGTTTCACCGGAGTCTCGAGCGCTGAGCGTGGCCGGCGTGGCCCGATTCAGGTACGCGAATTGGATGACCCGTCGCCGGCGGCGCAAGCCTTTGTCGCTGCGACGGCTGAGCTCGGCTTTGTGCGCGACGGCCAAGATTACAACGGGGGCGAGCACCAAGACGGGTACGGTTTTTACTACCAGACCACGCGAACCAGCCACAACCTGCGCAGCAGCACCGCCGACAGCTACCTCAAGCCCGCGCTGAGCCAGCCGAACCTCAAGGTTGAGTTGCGCGCCCAGGCTACCCGGCTGTTGCTCCAAAACGGCCGAGTCGCTGCGGTCGCCTGGCAGCAAGATGGCCACACCCACCTGACCCGGGTCAATGGCGAGGTGGTCTTGGCTGCAGGCGCGTTCGAGAGCCCGAAACTGCTGATGCTCTCGGGAATTGGAGCTGCCGACGAGCTGCATGCCCACGGCATCAAGGTTGAACAGGATCTGCCCGGTGTCGGCCAAAACCTACAAGACCACCTCTTTGTGCCGGTGTGCTTCCAATCTCAGGTCGAGCACCCGGTGGACGCGCTGCTGTCTGAGGCCGGCCTGTTCACCAGCACCGCCGCCGACCCGCTCGCGGTGACTCCGACGCTGCAATTCACCTTTGGCTGCGTCAAGTTTTTGCCCCAGGGCGCACCGCCGTCGGCTGCTCCCGGACCGGGAATCACGTTTGCGCCAATCGGGCTCAAGCCGGAGAGCAGAGGTCGCGTCCAGTTGCGCAAAGACGACTGGCAGGTGCCCGCCGTCGTGCACGGTAACTACCTCAGCGCTGACCGCGACGTGAACGTCTTAGCGGAAGGCGTTCGACTCGCCTACGACCTCGCCAACACAGCCGCATTCAGCGGTATCGCCGGCAAACCCATCACCGCAGGAACCGAGCCCACGTCGGACGCGACAGCGTTGCGCGATTTTGTACGAAGTAACGCGACCACGCTGTGGCATCCGGTCGGAACTTGCCGCATGGGTCGCGATTCGCTAGCTGTCGTCGATGCGAGCCTCCGGGTACACGGCGTCGACGGGCTGCGGGTGGCAGACGCCTCTATCATGCCGGAGATCGTCGCCGGAAACACCAATGCGGCCGCCGTCATGATCGGTGAGCGCTGCGCCGAATTGCTGATCCACTCCGCGTACCGCACCGTCACGGCCACCCGCACTGTCGAGGTGGGTCTCGACGCCAATGTCCCTGCCAAGGAGGCGTATTTCGCATGACCGCAACGAGCGCACTCGCACCCTCAGAAATTTACGACAAATTCCTCACCGCTTTGAACTCAGGCGATCACGACGCCCTGCGATCAGTGATAGCGCCCGATTTCACCGACCATCACCCCGGCTTCGACATCGCTGGAATCGACTCCTACCTTGCCGCGGTCACCGACGCGAAAGCAAGTCTGCAGCTCACCGGCTCGCTACTCTCGCTGATCAGCAAGGACGAGCTGGTCGTTACCCGGGTGCTGCTCACCGGCAAGCACGTCGGCGAGGTCTTCGGGATCGCGCCCACCGGCAAACAGGTCAGTTGGGAGACCATCGAGATCTGGCGGGTCTCCGACGGTCAGTTGGCTGAGCGATGGGCGCAGGACGACCTGTCTGGCTTGCGTCAGCAGCTCTCTGCTGCCGAGGACAACTTGGCGCTGGTGCGCAAGGTGAGCAACGCGGTGAACAGCCGGCGTTACGACGACCTTGACGCATTGTTCGCGCCGGATTTTGTTGATCGTAACGCGGCGTGGACCGTCACGAGTCTGGCCGAGCTCAAGGGCATCATCATCGCCGCCCACGAGGGCTTGGACTTCGTGGCGAATACTGACGCCCTCTACCCGGCGGGCGAAGACCGGGTCGTCATGCACATCACCTTTACCGGTCGGCACATCGGCGAATTCTTCGGCCGACCGCCCACTGGGCGGCCAGTGGTCTGGACGAGCATCGAGGTGTACCGGCTCGTCGACGGCAAGGTAGCCGAGCGCTGGGTGCAGGCCGACACTGCTGGGTTGATGGGGCAGGTGGGAGTCTCGCTGCCGCAGTGACCTGGCCGTCTTCCCCCCGACTGAGAGGTAAACAGCAATGGAAATAGAGGATGTGCTGAATCGCTACTACCAGCTCGCCAGCGCCGGTGACTGGACGCAGTGGTGCGAGCTGTTCACAGCTGACATTATGATGGACGAACAGCTTGCCGGCCACGTCGAGGGCCGCGGCACCCTGCTGGCGATGATGTCTGGGTTCCCTGCGGTGTGGGAGTCCTTCACCAACGACCCGCGGCATACCGTGATTGACGGCCAGAGGGCCGCGGTGCTGTCCCACATCTCCGGACGCACCCGGACCGGGCTGACCGTCGAGGTCGATGTGTGCAATTACTTCGAACTGTCCCACGGTCTGATCGCGTACTTCAAGAACGTGCACGACTCGGCGCCGTTTGCTGCGATGCAGGAACCGGCATGACAGCAGCGCCGCAACTGTCGGGCGTGCGCTGGTCCCACGTCGGGCTGAACTGCGTCGACCTAGCCAACACCGAGCTGTTTTACCAGCGCTGGTTTGGCTTCCAGCGAGCTCGGGTGATCGGTGCCGACGGAGCGCCCGATCAGGTGGTTTTTCTATGCAATGGCCGGGTGTATCTGGAATTGTTCGCCGGTGCCAGCACCGATGGTAAGCGGCCGGTGGCCGACGGCCCGCATCTTGCAGCTGCGGTGCGGCATCTGGCTTTTCAGGTAGATGACGTCGACGGCTTGGTCGCCGCCATGGGCGCCGACGCTGACCTTACCCTCGGGCCGCTCCAGTTTGACGAGTTCATACCTGGTTGGCGGACCGTCTGGCTCCGCGATCCAGATGGTGTCGTCGTCGAAGTCAGTCAGGGATATCGCGATGCGTAACCGGTACTGGTAGCGGGGCCAGCACTCGTTGGTAGCCGGACTCGATTAATTCTTTGATGTTTCGGCGAACTGCTGAGTTGGTAGGCATAAAGGCAAGCAGCCGGAGCCCAGCAGTTTCGACCGCGGCAAGCTTCACGTAGTTGAACTCGAGCCGGCCGGCCTGCTCATGATTGAAGGCTTTCAGGCTCGGGGTAAACCCGTGCACGACGTTGGATCGCCACAGTTGGTCGAAGGCGTCGCTGGCTGACCTCAGGTCGGTGATCAACTCTCGGGTCCGGGTGTCGAGACTTCCATGCAGTGCTTGGGCAATCCTCAGTTGGCCCACTAGCCGCTCCGCCTCGTCGTCCCAGTCGGCCAGCAGTCGGGGAAAGCTCGGATCGGTGAAGACCAGCCACAACGCGTTGCGCTGTTCTGGCGGCAGGGTGGTCGGATTGCCAATCAGCGCTGAATACCCCGCGTTGGAATGGAGGATGTCCCAGTTGTGATCGACCATGTAGGCCGGTGTCTCAGCCAGCTCGTCGGTCAAGGCCCGCATTCCGCCATCTGACTTATTCGACTGCGCCGAAGCTGTCACCCGGCCGGCCAACACGAATAAGTGCCGGCGTTCGACGTCGCTGAGTTGCAAGGTGCGCGCTAACGCATCGAGCACCGACTCACTCACTACGATGTCGCGGGCTTGCTCGAGCCAGGCGTACCAGCTGACGCTCACGTGTGCCAGCTGGGCCACCTCTTCCCGCCGCAGGCCGGGGGTTCGGCGGCGACTCGACACTGCCAGGCCCGCTTCGGCTGGTTGCAGCCGAGCCCGTCGGTCTCTCAGAAAAGCAGCCAGTTCACGTCGCCGAGCCGCGTTAGCCTCGGCTGCGCCCGACCCTCTTCCCATGCCATCACTTTCCGTGACTCTCGCTCGCAGTGAGTTTCACTCCTAGGATATCTTGAACTACCTAACCCGGACTCATCGCATCAATAATTGCTGTCAGGACACGACTGTGCCGAATCTGACGACGACTAGGACTCCTGACATGGTCTCTGCCGAGAGCACTCGGACCTCACTACCTGCCCAACGGTCGGCGACGCTGCCACTGGTCATTCTGATGGCGGGCACCTTCGCAATGGGCACCGACAGCTTCGTGCTGGCCGGCATCATTCCGGATATCGCCGCCGGCCTGAAGGTGTCGGCTGGCTCCGCCGGCCAAGTCGTGACGACATTCGCCCTTACCTACGGGCTGCTGGCCCCAGTGTTGGCGACCATCACGAGTCGCTTCGCCCGCAAGAACCTGCTCATTGCCGCGTTGGCGATCTTCATCCTCGCCAACGCGGCTTCAGCCGCGTCGCCGTCGCTGGCGGCGCTGCTTATTACCAGAGTCGTGGCAGGACTTGGCGCAGCTATGTTCACCCCGAACGCGTCCGCTGCTGCCGCGTCGCTGGTCGCACCCGAGCGTCGCGGTCGAGCCCTTTCGATGGTGCTCGGTGGGCTCACCATCGGCACCGTGGTCGGCGTTCCCATCGGCACCACGCTCGGGCAACATTTGTCTTGGCGAGCTGGGCTGATCTTTGTCGCCGCGGTCGGACTGGTCGCCTTGATTGGGGTGTTCTGGTTGATGCCTGCACTGCCGCAGGCACTGCCGGTGCCACTGCGGGATCGACTGCAGGTGTTGGCAGACGGTCTGGTCGTCCGGATGGTGTCGGTCATCCTGATCGGGACCGTCGCCAGCATTGGGGTTTACACCTACATTGCCGAGGTTTTGGACGACACCGCCGGAATCCACGGCACCACCTTGGCCGCCATCTTGCTGGTCTGGGGGGCTGGCGGCGCGGTCGGCAGCTTTGGCAGCGGCGCCCTGACCGATCGCTATGGTTCCTTCATCACACTTGCGGCCGCACTGGGCCTATTGACCGCTACGCTTGCCCTACTGACGGTAGCGCACAACGTAGTCGCGGTCTTCGTCGTCATGGCGCTCAACGGTGCTGCCGCCTGGTCGATGGCAACGCCCAACAACCACCGCCTGACCGTCCTGAAACCGGACCAGCCGAGCGTCGTCATCTCCTTCAATTCAGCCGGAATTTATCTCGGTCAAGCAGTGGGCGCGTTCGCGGCCGGCATCTATCTTGACGAGCACTACAAAGCGAAGTTGATGCCCCTCATCGGTGCAGCCGCAGCCCTTGTCGCGTTAGCAAGCCACCTCGTGGGCACGCGCGAGAAGCGGCCAGTCGGGTACTCAGGCTAGACAGCAAGCCTCGAGAGGTCTCTAAGGTGCCGCCCCAAACACGTCGGCAGCGGAGAGGTGGTGTCAGCTGTCACCTGGATGATCCACGCTTCTGCGTGGGCCCGTCGCGCATCTCTTGCGTCACCTCTGACATCTGACTCTGGGAGCAAGCATGACCAGACCTGCGAGCCTTGAGGTAGCATCCCCGTCCATTCTCGATGACTTGCCGGCTCCGTTCCAGGATGCTGGAAGCGTTGATATCACTAAACGTCTGCAGCTCGAGAGTCAGCAATGCGATGACACAGCGGATGAGGTAGACCCGCTCCTGACCGAGATGTTCGGCGGATTGCCACGGTGTGATCAGCGTCGTGCCGCGGCGGCCTACGTCCGAGGTCTGCTTTGCGACAATACGAAGAAATCTATCCGTGCGATGGCGGAGAGCACCCAAACGCAGTCGCAGACGCTGCAGCAATTTGTCGGTCAGAGCACCTGGCAGGTCGGGCCGGTGCGACAAGGAATCGCCAAGCTGCTCGCGAAGACACACGACCCGAATTCCTGGGTCATCGCAGACACCAACTTCTCCAAGACCGGCTCGCACTCCGCGGGAGTCGCACGCCAATACGTGCCTGAGCTCGGTCGAAGCCTCAACTGCCAGCGAGCGCTGACCATTGTCACCACCGGCGCGATCCGCAACGCCGCATCATGGCGAATGGTGATCCCGTCGGTGTGGAATCACGACGAGGCCCGCCGTAAGCGCGCCCGCCTCCCAACAGATCAGCTAAGCCGCGATCGACTGTCCTACGTGCTCGAACTAGTAGATGAACTAAGCCTGGAATGGAACCTCCTCCCGAAGCCGATCGTGGTCGACATGCAGCATGAGCCGGGTGCCACCGCGCTTGCCGACGCCTTGGACTGCAGGGGTTTGAGCTATCTCATCGGTATCACCGGCAGCCACCTCGCCGCCGTCCGGGTCGCCTCCCGCCCAGCGGTTCGATCCGGGGTGATCCGTGAGATCCCAGTCGCGTCAATTGCGCTGGCGACATCTGCCGCACCCCGATTCACACATACCGTCAGCGGTCCCCAGAACAAGACCCGACGGACCCAGTTCTACAGTCATCCGTTGGCAAAACTCGACCACCGTGACACGTCGCTGACAGCCGGCGATCGAATGCTCCTGATCGATTGGCCGTACTCCAAACCCGACCCAGCCCGGTGGTGGCTCACCAACCTCGACGAAGACTTGTCTGCTTTGGCCAAGCGGCTATCTGACCAGCTGCACGCCCAACATGCAGTCACCGTGCTCGCCCAGCGCTGCGGCCTGCACGATTACGAGGGCAGGTCATACACCGGCTGGAATCATCACGTGACGATGTCGGCTGCCGCATTGGCGTATCTGCAGCTGCGCTAAACGTCCAAAAGTACCGGTGTTGACCTTCAAAACAGCACCGGCGCAGTCCCCCAAGCCTTTCATACCGCCGGCTTCATGATCGATAATAGATTTACGCCATAGCGTGATTGGCCTCTTGCGGCACTATTCCCGCCCCCTCAGACGCACCGAATCCAAGGAACGAGATTATGCCTGAAACCTCGACCCGAAATATCCTCATCGTGCTCTCGGAATACGGATTTTGGGGAGAAGAACTCATTGGCCCGCTGGAGGAATTCGACAAGCGTGGCTACCATGTGACCTTTGCCACGCCCACCGGAAAGCAGCCGCACGCGCTGCCGCCGAGTATGGACCCGGGTTATGTCGACCCGCCGCTGGGCCGGTCGGTCACCTCCGACCGGGTCGCCACTCTCACTCGTGAGATCGACCGCTCGCAACGGCTTGCGTCGCCGCTCAACTTGTCCACGTGGCTGCCCGAACGCCCCTACACGAGCGACGACGACTACCTCCGCAAGCTCGAGGCATATCACCACGCATTGGCAATGGTATTCATGGATCTGGCGTCCTATGACGCGCTCCTGCTGGTGGGCGGCAGCGGCCCGATTGTGGACCTGGCCAACAACGACCGGGTGCACCAGCTGATTCTGGCCTTTGCCGGAGCTGACAAGCCGGTAGCCGCCGAATGCTACGGCGTCGCCTGCCTGGCCTTCGCTCGCGACTGGGAGACCCGCACCTCGATCATCGACGGAAAACGAGTGACCGGGCACTGCAAGGAGTACGACTACAAGGATGGGACGGGCTTCCTGGGCACCGACTTCGTTATGGGGCCACCGCCGTACCCGCTGGAGTATATCCTGCGCGACGCCACCGGAGCCACTGGCCAGTTCATCGGAAACTTTGGCAAAGAGATCTCCGTCATTGTGGATTACCCCTTCATCACCGGCAGATCCACGCCTGACTCCTACCTCACCGGCCAAAAACTCGGCGAGGTGCTGGACTCCGGCCTTCGTCGATTCGGCTGGTAGGGCGTCGAGATGGAGGCGCTCGTCGGGCGGACCGGGAACGAGGCGGTGGTCGCTCAGCTCGCCGCTGAGGGAATCCGTTACGTCTTCGGCAATCCTGGCACGGTGGAGCAGGGATTTCTCGATGCCCTTGAGGACAACCACGACGTCGAGTACGTCCTTGCCTGGCAGGAAAGCGTCGCGGTCGCAATGGCCGACGGCCACGCCCGCGCGACGGGCCGGCCAGCGTTCGTGCAGCTTCACAGCGGTGTCGGCTTGGGCAACGCGATCGGAATGCTCTACCAGGCCCGCCGCGGAAACTCTCCCCTGGTCGTGATGGCCGGAGACGCAGGCGTGCGCTACGACGCCCACGAAGCCCAGATGGCAGTAGACCTGGTTGCCATGGCCAGGCCGGTGACGAAGCACAGCATCCGCGTCACAGATCCCAGGTCGGTATTGCGGGTGCTCCGTCGGGCGTTCAAGATCGCCGCGACCGCGCCGATGGGGCCGGTGTTCGTCAACCTGCCGGCCGACGTGCTCGATCAGGCGAACGACGAGCCGATCTTTCCCAGCGTCGTCCCGCAGACCCGCGTGGTGCCGGTGCCTGAGCTGGTCGCCGAGGCGGCCGAGCTACTAAGCCCAGGTCATGCGCCGCTGATCTTGATCGGCGACGGCGTCGATGCCGCTGGCGCTCAGTCGGCATTGCTGCAGGTAGCCGAGCAACTCGGTGCCGACGTGCTCGGCGTGAACCACTCTCAGGCAAACTTTCCGGCAGCGCACCCGCTATTTCGAGGCCAAACCGGGCACATGTTCGGCACGCACAGCGAAAAGCTGGTGTCGGCCGCCGACGCGGTACTCATCGTCGGAACCTACGTCTTTCCCGAGGTTTTCCCCAGTCTGGATGATCCGTTCGCGCCGGGTGCTGCGATCGTGCACATCGACCTGGACATCGACAACATCGGCAAGAACCACCGGGTGGATCTCGGACTGGTAGCCGATCCGGCCGCCACCCTGCAGGCGCTGAGTGCTGAGCTGACTCGCACTCAGACGCAGGCGCATGGACTGGCGGCGGCGCACCGCACTGGGCAACGGCGCTCAACTGCGGCTGCGCCGCCGCTGCCGGCCACCGTGGCCGAGCTGTTCTTCGCGGAACTGCAATCCCAAGCCCCGCAGGACCTAGCTCTGTTTGACGAGGCGCTCACCGGCTCGCCGACGGTGACCAGCTTCTTGCCACCGCGCGGACCTGGCCACTGGTTTCAAACCCGAGGCGGCTCGTTGGGCGTGGGCATACCGGGCGCGCTAGGTATCAAGCTCGCTCGGCCAGAATCAGAAGTCATCGCCGTGACTGGCGACGGTGGCAGCATGTACACCATCCAGGCGCTGGCCACGGCCGCCCGATATCAGATTGCGGCCAAGGCGATTATCTGGAACAACCACCGCTATCGCTTGCTCGACGACAACCTGGCGGTGTTTCGGTCAGAAACCGGGTCTAAACGCGCAGTCGCCCCGACTGGCTTCGATCTGCATCAACCGGGGGTCGACTTTGTCTTGCTGGCGCGTTCGCTCGGGGTGCCCGGTGTGCGAGTCGCCGCAGCGGCGGACGTGGCCGACGCGGTCACCGCCATGCTGTCAGCGACCGGCCCTTATCTCGTAGAACTGATCGTCGACCTGAGCTAGCTCGCAGAACAACCCCCATCCCGCCCACAGACGAGCGCATCTTCGCCGTGCGCCTCGCACCGCGGTTCACGTAATTACCGATGACGGAGAACTCATGGCCATCCGCCCCCAGCCCCGGTTATCTTCCCAGCGCATCGCAATACTCGTGGAGAGCGATTTCTACGAGCCCGAAATCTTCTTCTACCAACAGCGGTTCGCCGAAGAAGGTGCCGAGGTCACCCTGCTCAGTCGGCTCTGGGGCAAGACTCAGATGGAGTTCACCGGACATGAGTTTCGGGCACCGCTGGAGGTCACCGGCAGTATCGAGCACATCAGCGATCAGGAACTCGACTCCTACGCCGCGCTGATCGTCCCGTCGGGCATGGTCGCAGACAGGTTGCGCTACAGCGAGAATGTCAACACCTTGTCGCCTGCGGCGGAACTACTCCGCCGCGCCTTCGCCCGTAGCCAGATCACCAAAGGCATCATCTGCCACGGTCTGATGCTGGTCAGCGCTATGCCCTATCTCGCGCATAACCGCAGGTTGACCTGCCATAACAACCTGATCGGCGACGCTCGCAACATGGGAGCGCAGTACATCGATGAGGACGTCGTCGTCGACGGCGACCTGGTGACCGGCCGAACCGGCGAACACTGCAACGTCTTCACCGCTCAGATTATCGCAGAAATCGAATCCCGCAGATTGGTGCCAGCATGATCACCACGCCAAACTTCACCTTCTCCGACTCGGTCATGGCTCTAATCAGGTCGGTCGACCTAGTGAGCGCGACCGCCGAACTGACCCTGCTGGACGGCTCGACGCTGACAGCGCATCTCGACGACTCACCCGTCGTCGAGGTGCTGCGAAATCTCGACGAGCCCTACGCCTGGGCGGCATCCGATGCCCTTGCCACGGCAGAGCCTGGCGCGATGGTGATCGTGTACGGCATCTACTACCCGACCGAAACCGCCTTGACGTTTGTGGCAAAGCACATCACGCTGATGGCCCGATCGACAGACCACTTCCGGTTCGAGGAGCCAGAGTGGTGGGTCAACCAACTCGATGCCATCGCCGGCTTCTACCGGCGCGCCCAATTCGGCACCGGGCCGATCGACTTTACCCAGTATCGGACTGAGATTCGGCTCGGCGGCCACAAGACGGCAAGTCATGTGCAGGAGACCGACACGATCTCTCGGCTGGTGTACGGCATGGCGACCGCATTCATGCTGACCGGTGTCGAAGAGTATCTGGAGATCGCCGAAAAGGGGACGGAATACCTGCGCGACCATATGAGATTTCGCGATATCGAAGACGATGTCGTTTACTGGTATCACGGCATCCGGGTCGACGGACCGTACGAGCACAAGCTCTTCACCTCAGAATTTGGCGACGACTACGACGCCGTCCCGATGTACGAGCAGATCTACGCCCTGACAGGTCCGGCGCAAACCCTGCGGGTGACCGGCGACCAACGCATCGTGAGTGACATCGAAGCCACTTTGCGGCTGTTCGAGAAGTACTTTCGCGATCACGAGCAGGGTGGCTACTTCTCCCACCTCGACCCGGTCACGATGCGGCCCGACAGTGATTCGCTCGGTCCGAACTCCGGTCGGAAGAACTGGAACTCAGTCGGCGACCACGCGCCCGCCTACCTGATCAACTACTACCTCGTCACCAGAGACGCCAGCCAGCTGAAGATGCTCGAGGAGACGTTCGACCTCGTCCTCGAGCACTTTTGCGATCCGGGCACCGCGCCGTTCGTGCAGGAACGCTTCCATGCCGACTGGTCCCCCGACCGAAGTTGGGGTTGGCAGCAGGACCGGGCCGTGGTGGGCCACAACCTGAAGATCGCCTGGAATCTGACCAGGATCAACGCCGCGCTGGACAAGCCGAGCTATGAGAAGGTCGCGCTCGAGATCGTGGACAGCATGCCTGCCGTCGGAGCGGACCGGCAGCGTGGTGGTTGGTACGACGTGGTCGAACGGGTCGCTGATCCGCAGTTGCAGCGTCACCGCTTTTCCTGGCACGACCGAAAGGCGTGGTGGCAGCAGGAGCAGGCGATCCTGGCCTACCTGCTAGTCGCCGGCCGGTATGGTCACCACCGCCACGTTGCCGAAGCCAGAGCGGCCGAGGCCTTCTACAACGTCAACTTCCTCGATCACGACGAAGGCGCGGTCTACTTCAACGTGTTGGCCAGTGGTGTGCCGTACCTGCTCGGCACCGAACGGCTCAAGGGCAGTCACTCGATGAGCATGTATCACAGTGCTGAATTGTGTTACCTCGCCGCCGTCTACAACAATCTGCTACTGAATCAGCAGCCGTTGACGCTGTGGTTTCGACCGAGCCCAAACGAGTTGACCGACCAGACGCTCACCGCGGCTCCTGACATGCTGCCGGTCGGTCAGGTGAATATTCACTCCGTCGAAGTCGATGGCACGCCATGGTCGGACTTCGACGCCGAGGCGCTCACAGTACAGCTGGCAGCAGGAGCAGAACCGGTCAAAGTCAAGGTCGAACTGCGCTGCCGGGTAACGCAATGAGTACGGCGCGCCTCTGGCACACCGTGGCGCTGACTGGCTCGCTCGACGGCGCCAGTTCCGATCGGGTCCGCGACCTGGTGAACCACGAAGTCGCCTGCAACGACCGGGTGCTGCTGAACCTCAGCGAGGTCGACTACATCTCCAGCGCGGGATTGCGGACGTTGCTGGTCATCCATCGCGAAGCTCAACGCGCTGGCAGCGAGGTGGCGCTCACCGGGATGTCAGCTGAAATCAGCCACATCATGTCCATCACCGGGTTTCTGGGTTTGTTCACCGTGATCGAAGACGGCGGTGGTGCCGACCGTGACGACTGAACGTCCCCGAGTCGATGCCTTTCCCACCCATGACATCGGCGGTTACCGCGTTCGAGGGGGCGATCCTCGAACGGCCGGCGCGAGCGTGGTGGCCGGTGGCGGCATAAATTTCAGCGTATTCGCCGAGACCGCGTTGTCGGTGTCTCTGGTCCTGTTCGCAAACGGCAAAGCCGAACCGACTGCGACCTTGGCGATCCCCGAGGAGTTTCGCACCGGCCGGATATTTGCGATGGTGGTATTCGACCTGGACCCAGACACCATCGAATACGGCTTCACGCTGGACCCGGCGCCGCCGGGTGCGCCTGAGGTGATCCTCGCTGACCCGTATGCGACCAGGATGGCATGGCGCCCGGTGTGGGGACAGCCGCCGGAGGATCGCCCGCTCTATCCGTACAGGTGTGCTCTCGCGGCTAGTGACTTCGATTGGGGCGAGGACCGGCCACCGCTGATTCCGCTTACCGACCTGGTGATCTACGAGGCCAACGTCCGGTCCTTCACCGCCGCAGATCCTCAGTCGCAGCACCCGGGTACCTTCGCCGGGCTCGCGTCGAGAGTCGACTACCTCGTCGAGCTAGGGGTGAACTGCGTCGAGCTGTTGCCAATTTTCGAGTTCGACGAACTTGATCTGCCGCGGTCGAATCCCGAGACGGGTGAGCCGCTGCGCAACCTGTGGGGCTACAACACCATGGGCTTCTTCGCACCCAAGGCGGCGTTGGCCGGCACCGGCCCGCTTGGCCTGCAGGCAGACGAGCTCAAGACCACTATCAAACATTTGCATGCGGCCGGTATCGAGGTGCTGCTCGACGTGGTGTTCAATCACACCGCCGAAGGAAATGAGCAAGGCCCCACCGCGTCATTCCGCGGGCTGGCCAACGAGGTGTTCTACATGCTGGATCAACAGGGCAACTACCTCAACTTCAGCGGCACCGGTAACACCGTCAACGCCAACCATCCCATCGTCCGGCATTTTATTCTCGACTGTCTGCGCTACTGGGTGTCCGAATTCCACATTGACGGCTTCAGATTCGACCTTGCCAGCATCCTCGACCGTGCACCCGACGGCAGCCCGCTGGCGAACCCGCCGGTGATTGAGATGCTGGCGTCGGACCCGATCCTGCGCGACCGCAAGCTGATCGCGGAGGCATGGGACGCAGGTGGGCTGTATCAGGTTGGCACGTTCCCGGCATATGGCCGCTGGATGGAGTGGAACGGCCGATTCCGCGACTGCGTAAGGCGGTTCCTCAAAGGCGACAACGCCCAGGTCGGTGAGTTAGCAACCCGGATCGTCGGCTCGCCGGATCTCTATTTCGGACGAGGTCCCACCGCCTCGGTCAACTTCGTCACCTCTCATGACGGTTTCACTCTCGCCGACCTAGTGACCTATCAGCGCCGGCACAACACCGCCAACGGCGAGCAGAACCAAGACGGCAACGCCACTGAGCACAATTGGAACCACGGCCACGAGGGGCCGAGCGAGGATCCTGCGATCGTTCAGCTTCGAGCGAGGCAGGTCAAGAATGCTCTGGTGCTGCTGATGATCAGCCACGGTGTGCCGATGCTGCTGGCTGGCGACGAGGTCGGCCGCACCCAGCGCGGCAATAACAACGCCTACTGTCAGGACACCGAGCTCTCCTATTTCGACTGGTCGCTGCCGCAGACCAACGCCGAGCTGTTCCGCTTTACGCAGCTGCTGATTCTCCTTCGCAAGCAGCTGCCGTTACTGCGCCCTCAGTACCACCCGGGTCAACATGGTCCGCAGCTCGCACCGACTCTGGTCAGCTGGCACGGGCGCCACCCTGGCCAGCCAGATTGGTCTAAAAGCAGCCAGCTGCTGGTCATGATGCTCGGTGACAGCCAGTCGTTATCCGACGTCGCGGCTGATTGCCCCTTGCTGGTCGCGCTGAACTCGGGCTGGTGGACCGAAAGCGTCGCCTTGCCCGACCCCGGCGCAGGTCGGCAATGGCACCGCATGGTGTTGACCTCGGAACCGGCCGGCGCAGATATCTACGAGCTGAGTGCCGCACCGGTCGTGGCCGACCCGGCGGCGTTCCTGCTGACCGATCGCACATCGGCGGTGCTCATCTCACGGTTGATCTCCCGCTAGCCCGCAGCACACCGTCCCGCCCTCCCACCACAGCTCAGGAGACCTCGACATGGCAGACTTCCACACCACCCTGTACTTCGAAGAATCGGCCGCGACCATCACCATGGCGGGCTCGCTTGACGCGAGCACCGCGCCGCAATTGCAGCAGCTGCTCATCAAGGCTGCTAAACGCCACCCGAGCCGGTTGGTGTTGGACGCCACCGAGCTGACCTTTATGGCCTCCGCCGGTTTGCGTTGTCTGGTGTTCGCTCGGCAGAAGATGGGATCTGAGGTTTCCCTAGCGATAGCTGGTGCGTCTGACGGCGTGCTGGCCACGATTCGGATGGCAGGGTTTCACCGCAGTGTCGAACTTGTCGAACGATAAGGCTGGGGTCGGTTCAGCCTGCCCGGCTCCGCCCAGCAGCCAGATTTGGATCCAGGCGGCTGAGGGCTACTCGGGGTTGGCCGCCGCGACGGAGCTGGCCATCTCGCTGGCGCGGCAGGCCCAGTTGCCCGCCGACAAGAGCTACGGTCTGCGGCTGGCCGTCGATGAGTTGGCAACCAATGTGCTGATGCACGGGTACCCCAACGGCGATGGCCAGTTACTCGTAGAGGGTGCCGTCGATAACGACCGAGTGTGGGTGTCACTCACCGACTGGGCGCCGCCGTTTGACCCAGCTGCGGCTCCCACCGGATTTCCTGCGGCTAGCGCGATCCACACTGCGAAACCGGGTGGCGTCGGCCTCGCGCTGGTGCACCAGTCAACCGACCGGCTGTGCTACCAGCGGCGCCAGGATGCCAACTATGTGGTCGTCGAAATAGCACGCCGGTCAGAGGAGCCACGATGAACCAGCTGACCAGGGTATTGCTCGTGCATGGCTCGATGCCACCGCCACCCGCTCTACTGCAGGCGCTGAACCTGACTGAGGTCTCGGTGAGCTCGGTTGACGCCGCCACGGCCCAGCAACCAAACTGGCGATTGCTCGGCCCCCGGCCAGATCTACTCTTAGTCGATGCCAGTATGCAGCCGAGCCAGGTGGCGCGGCTGGCCCGACAAGTCTGGACGGTGGAGCTCGAGGGCTCGATCATCGTATTCGCCCTAGCGGTCGACGCGGCCCTGAACGCCCATCTGGTCACTGGGACCAACTGCCTGCTCCCGCCCTTTGAGCCCCGGCGGGTCGCGCAACGGTTGCTCGGTCTTTCTCCGCAGACAACGGACGACCACTTGGCCAGGGCAAGCTACGAGCGCGAGTTGGATACTGGACGTGAGATTCAACTAGGTTTTCTGCCACAGGAGGTCCCCCGCCGCGAAGGTTGGGACATCGGCGTCCGCTACTTACCTGCCCGCAATGTTGGCGGCGACTTCTACGACGCTTTCGACTTGATCGAGGGCCGCCGGCTAGCGTTGGTGATGGCTGACGTGTGCGACAAAGGAGTCGGCGCAGCGCTGTTCATGGCGCTCATCCGTAGCCTGATCCGGCATTCGGCCGAGCAGTCCGGAGCGCGCTCGACAGTGTTCGACGCCCTCGACCCTGAACACGGTCCAGCGGACGCAGCGCTGATTCCGATGGTGGGGACGGTCCCGCTGACCTCGGCGATTGCCACAACGAACGACTACCTGGTCCGCAATCATGGCCAGCAGGCCTACTTCGCAACGATATTCTTCGGCGTCCTGGATCCGATCAGCGGTCGACTCATCTACATCAACGGCGGCCACAACCCACCGGTGCTGCTGCGGGTGGACCCGGCGACCGGACAGCGACACTGCGAACTGCTGCACCCGACCGGTCCCGCGATCGGAATCGGTGCAGCCGACTTCGGGGTGATGACGACGACCATGGCGCTCGGTGACACCCTGCTGATCTACACCGACGGCGTCACCGAGGCTCGCGGGCCCACTGGCGCGCAGTTCGGGGACGATGCCCTGCTGGAGATGCTTGAGCAGTCCGACGCCCAAGGCGAAGCGCTGCTTTCCGAATTGCACACCCTGATCAGGGCGCACACCGGCAGCGCGCCGCAATCAGACGATGTGACCATGATGGTGGTACACCGGCAGGACGACCGGATAGCTGAACAGGTCGGGACCAGTCGCTCGGTCGCGTGGTGAGCGCGCCGACGGTAGTGGTGCACTCCTACCGCGGCGGTGCCGGCAAGACCGCGACCGCCGTAAACGTGGCGCTACAACTGGCCTACCACGGCGCCAAGGTTGGGCTGCTGGACCTGGACTTCGTCAATCCTGGCTTAGCTACTTTCTTCGGGTCATTTTCGAGCAGGTCGACTGCGTCGTTGGCAGATTTCCTAGTAGGCCAGATTCCGATTGAGCAGACGGTCTACACACCCGATATCGGCCCGGTGAGCGGCGCCCTGCACGTGGTGCAATCTCGATCCACGCTGAGCATGGCTCGACGAATCCTTGGACACGGATATGATGTCGGACTACTTCGCGAGGCGCTGGCCACACTGCAGTCGACACTCGGACTGGATTTACTGGTGTTGGACACTCATTCCGGAGTCAACAATGAAAGCTTGGCCGCGATGGCTTGCTCCGACCTACTTCTGATCGTCACCAGACCGGACGCCTTCGACACTGCGGCCGCTCGTGAAGAGTCGAAGTTAGCCGACATCTACGGTCCGCGACAACGGCTGCTGGTGGTGAACGCCGCCGGGGCGACTGCGCTGCCCGCGCAGCGTCTGGAGTACCTGCAGTCGATGCACAAGTGCCCGGTGCGGGTAATCCTGCCACGCAGCGACGAGGCCGCGATGGGCAGCGGCCAATCAGCCATCTCGCAGACGATGCCGGAGCACCCGCTAGCAGTGGCGTATCGACAACTGGCGCAGATAGTGCTGGAAACGCTGCGACCAGATTTCGATCAGCCTTGGCGGTGACGGTAGAACACCGCGTACGAGGCCCAGCACTCGGGAACGTGTCACCGGGGGCAAAGTACCGGTCGGTGGGTGTCGAGTCTGAAATGGTCGTTCACGGAGGGAATAGCACACCACCGCCGTGGGCGGATGACGGTAAAGTGCCAAGCGCTCCAACCTGACGCGCAGGACGGACGTCCGTGCTCGGGTGAACCCCAGATCGACACCGGAGGATCGGATGCCGTTGCTGACGCACAGGTCGGGGAGCATCATCTGTTGTGACATCCCGCCCGACCGGAACCCTGACCGAGCCCGGTGACTCATGTCAAGATGCCCGCTTGGAGGTAGTCGTTGACTCATCAGCTGATGCCCGCTTGGGATCAGCCGGCGCCGGCGCCGGCTGGAACGAGCAGTGGACACCACGAACCGGGCACCGCCAGCGCAATCAGTTCGACCAGCGAGTCGGCCCCGGGGGCAAAACGCTCCCAAGTACCGTGGCACAAAACCGACGGAAACCGTGCCAACAACGTGGGAGTAACAGCGTCGCCACTGCCAAATTTCCCGGCACGGGACACACACGCTGTCCCGCGTGACAGACAACTTGTCGCTCGCAGACAACTTGTCAGTGCTGTGTCAGCAGCGCAGATACCTGGGCAACGGCCGGGCATCTGCGCTGGTCAGAGGTCTGGTGGCCGCCAGACCGATCGGCTGGTACGAGCCGGCTACTGACAAGATGATTGGCACAGCAGCACTCGCTTCTGCGCAAGGAGCATGTCAGTTGAGCGTCAACAACTGACATCAGAACGCGAACGGGACACACACTGACCGACGGTTGACGCTGGACGGACGGTGCGAGTGGACCGTGACCGTCCCACTTCAGCGCGCTGCGGTTGCAGCGGCCAGCAGGGACGTACCGGCCGGCGATCGTCATGGTTGTCCTCCGGATCTGTTGCACCTGATGACCTGGCAGCGGTGGGGATCCGACGACCTGGCACTCGTGTGGTTCCCAGTGGATCCGGTCTTGCTCCTCGGAGAGTTCGAGATGTCTACAAACTGTCGGACGCTCTGCTACGCTTGGTCCGTTCTGCCGTTACCGAGCGACCGTCAAACCATCGGAGATTAAGTGCCATCAAAACGAGCTCTGATTTCCGAAACAATCCGCGAGGAAATTTTGACTGGCCGGTATGGACCCAGTGAACGGCTGCCAGGAGTAGCCGACATCTGCGCCCGCTGGGATGTTTCCGCGTCTACGGCTGTTGGTGCGTACCGCGGGCTAGACGGATCTGGACTGATCGAGCGGCGGCACGGTGTCGGGTATTTCGTCACCGGCTCGGTGCCGGCATCGGACATACGCCCACAAATTGTGGTGGACGCGCACCGCAAACTGCTCGCTTTGCGCGAGGAGCTAGACCGAGTGATCGCTGGCCTTAGCCCTTGACCCCCAGACAACGATTCACGTAAAGGAAGCTCATGACGCACCCAAAGATCCCAGTGCCTTCTGTGGAGCCTGGCGACGTCTGGATCCCTACTCAGCCAGAGTGGACGGATCTGGTACGCGACCTCGATGATTGGCCGGCCAAACGCGCGCTCACGGTCAGCGCCGTTCGGGTCACTGGTCAAGGAAACTACGACCTCATCTGCGACGCCTGGCCCGACGCGACGACGAGGGCGTACACGGTAGAACCCACTTATGAAATAACGGTCCAACGCCGTCAACCTGCCTGACGACAGGCTCGGTGGTCGAGCCGGATGGATCCGCCGGCACAACTGAATTTTCCTGTCACTGGTCGCATCGAACGTCCATCAAAGCTCGAACCGGTCGACCCACACCTTTCACCTGGTGTCGCTTATAGCGTGACGCGGCCCCGTAGCGTGTTCCCGCAACCTCGTGCAAGGCGAGGGCCCGCTGAGAGCACCGAGAGCCCATCCTTTAAGCCGCCGGCGCTGCCTTGATTAAACAACGGTAGCGCTCCACGATCGGGTCACCCTCGAGGTCCAGAGCATTAGCTCCCCCACACAGGAGGTAGCGGCGTAGCCATTCGTGGGCCTGGAACGCGACATCGTCGGCTTCGTCCGCGTATCGGCGCCAGTCCCGCACCGGAAGATCAGTAACAAGAGCGTGCACGGCGTCGGAGATGGTGTCGGTGCCGCTGACACCCCACACGAAACCGTGAAAATGGTCGTCACCGTTGCGGGTCAACGGTTCGAGCATGCCGTTACTGTGGTGGATGAAGACGGGTCGCTCAACGCCTGAGTTGGCTGCGGGAGCAACGAGTCGGGCGTCAGCCAGCACCGTCATCCCATCGCTGCGGGCGGCCTGCGGCCACTCCAACAGCACACGTGGCCTGTCCGCCATGTATGCCTGGATCAACGCTTGTTCGACAGCTTCCGACATATCCGGCGCCGGGCTATTGAAGTCCTGCGGTCGGTGGTTCATCTGCACGACTGACCGCGCAGCTTCCACATCGAGGTTGGATGGGTCGAGTCCTCGTAGGGCGAGGAGCTGGCTGTGTTCGTCCCACAGCAGCGTGCGGTCTTTCCAGTCCGCGGCGTATTCGTAGGTGAGCAGCGCCTGCGCCCGGCGTCTAAGTTCGAACGGAAGCGAGTCAACGGTGACGTTGGTCAGTTGATGAAGGTAGGCGGTCATGATGGGGGTGTCCGCGCTCCATGTTTCCGCGCGTGGTTGCCGATCGCGTCGCGCGAATTCTTTGTCTGCGTAGTGCACCTCCGCCGCCAGGATCTTCTCGGCCGCGGCTAGGGCGTCTCGCAGGGGCGCGGTGTCCCCGAGGGTTGGATCTAAGAGCAACTTGCGTATGCCGTCGAGCATGGGCAGAGCGTCGCGTCGCAGCTCGATTTTGTAGAGACCGCCTTCCAGCACGTAGTCCTCTATGGGAATTTCCGTCTTGGATGTGATCAGCGGCTGGTCCAGCAGGTACTGGTGAACCAGGCGACGTTCCTGAGGGCTGAGCACCCTTTGCTGCGGAAAAACCGCCAAGCACAGTCCCGAAGTGAGCCTGGGCGTGAATCCATCGTCTTGCCCATGTTGCGCTTGGTAGGCGCGCGATTTCGCGCTGGTCGTGACTGTTTCGTCGGTCCCCCGTACGTCGTCCGCGAGCAGTCCGGCGGCGAACGCCAGGACGTCGCTGCCCTTGGCTTGTATGCGTTGATCGATGTTGCGCAGCCGCCGCACCTTCGGTCCGAGGTCTGCTGCGTCGTCCAGAATCGCTGTGGGTGTTGCCGTGTCCTGGTCCGGGCTGTTACGGCGGAGGGCGATCGTCTCCGAGGTGTAGAGGTCGTCGGGGTACACGTCGAAGAGTCGGCCGATCAGGCGCGCAACATCTTCCGGGGTGATGGTCACTCGAGTGTTCTCGAGGTCGGTAATGGTCACCTCTGATGGCAACCGCGCGTCGTTTGCGTCCTCCCCATAGCGGTACTGCGCCCGAACGGCCAGCCAGACCGGGTGCTGCACCTCTACGTCCACCACCAAAGCCGACCGCAACTGTTTGATGACATCGCGGCCGAGGTAGTTCCGTGACAATTCGTTCTCGCGAGGCCAGCCCAAGATGACGACCGGTCCCCCTCCGTCCATCGCTCGGTAGGCACGCACGTGAACTTCAGCGGATCGCGAGGTACTGAACTCCACTTTCACCATGCGTTCTTCGAGGAGCTCCGGTTCCAGGCTGAGGCCGTCCCACTGCCGGTGGTATCTGCCGGAGACTGTCTGGAGCTGGCCGCCTCGCCGCAGCCACCATGAACGAATGGTGCTGCGCCGCCACGCTGGTATGTCACCTTCGAGAACTTCGTCCGGGGGCGGCATCAGGCCAGCTTGGTCGTACCGGGTGACCCGCGCCGGATCGCGCTCGATGAATTCGGCGACTCTGGGACGGGTGAGCAGAGGGTCATCGATGAAATGCTGCGGACGGCGGGAGAAGATCATGCGCACAGCGTACGCCCACGCGCATGACATCGTGCGTTCCTTGGGGCATGTGTGTTTGATCCAAGATCGTTGCCGCGGCAAAGCGGGTAGGACCCGCTTCAACGGATACGGTGCATAGACACCAACCCCACCACCACCGCCGGGACCGCCGATGAAACGCGCGAAGTCCAACGCCGCCGCAACCTTGAACAAACCATTGCGCCGCCGCAAATACCTACTCGGCGACCCGGAACGCACCCGCGCCGCCGTGCGCACAGCAACCACGCTGCTACTGCTGCTGCTACTCGTCACACTGCCGCTTGCGCTACCAATCCTGGCCATCTTGTGGGTCTGCGTCGTGATCATCCGGGTCCGACGATCTGGCGCCCTGTTCACGGCGGCTATCGGCCTCGTCGCCTTCCTCGTTGCTGGAGGCCCTCAGGCATCGCTGCACCGCTGGTGGACGGGGCCGATGGCACTAGCGACGTTTACCCGACAGATCATCACCGACAAGAAAACTCCGGTCGATACGGCCTGGCACACCGCCACCGACGGAAAACTTTGGCTGTGGCTTCTCGGCCAACTTCCGATCGCCCTCATCGTCGGAGGCCTTCTCGCCTGGTGGCTCACCTGGCTTCGCTGGTTGCACACCGACGAGTGGACGGTCCCGGAACTTCGCAAGGGCCTACTCGCCAGGTTCCGGCAGCGCCGACTCGTCAAACAGATCACCGCCGGACGTCTGGTTTCCACCCCGGACGCGGCCGTGATGGGTATCAACGTCGCCACAGGCGGACGACTCGACCTCTACGACGAAGAACGACTGGGCCACGTACTGGTAGTCGGTGCCAACGGCTCCGGAAAATCCACAACCCTGTTCAAGCTCTACGAAGCCGACCTCGACCGCGGCCGGCCCGTGATCATGACCGATCTGAAAGGGCTCCCCGAGGACCGCCAACGGATCGAAGGAGCCGCGGCCGCCTACACCGTTCCCTGTGTGACCTTCACCCTCGACGGCGGAGCCTGGTGGGACCCATTTCGGTCCCTCGGTGAGGCATCCGCGCAGTGGTGGGATCTCGGCCGAATCGGAGACCGCGGCGAACGATCCAACCTACTCATCGCCTCCCACAACTTCGGGACCGGACCGACCTCCGACTACTACCGGACTGCGTCGAAAGAGTTCGTAGATATCGCTCTGGACGTCCTGGACGCCACGCCCCACCTGCCGTACGAATCGACCCTCGAAACGTTGATCGAACTGGCAGCGATGGACCGGCTCACCCAGCGTGGCAGCCAGGTTCCGCTACCCGACCCGACAGACACGACGGCGACCGCTGCCTACGCCCAGCTCAACGGCCGCCTCGCCGGGTTGTTGGCAAAAGTGAACTCTGACAAAGACGTGCTCAACGGCTTCCTGTCCGGCCTCTCCGCGATGGCGTTCTCCGCAGCCGGCCGTCACCTCCGCCGCCCACTGAGACCACACGAAAGCACCGAGACCCGCGGCGGCGTTACCTACATCGAAGGCCTACCGGTGCTGGAGTTGGCCACGATCCGCCGCGCCAACGCGGTCGCCCTGTTCTCCTTCAACAAGAGCCGCGACGGTGACATGACCGCCCGGCTGGGCCGGCTGGCCGTGGCCAACCAAATCACGATGTTCGGGCAAATGGCCGAGCAAGGAGATATGCGCCGCACCCTCTCGGTGGTGGACGAATTCTCGGCCCTGGAAGCCGACACCACCAAGGAACTGATGGTCCGCGGCCGCGGCGCCGGCGCCGATGTCGTCCTAGCCACCCAGGCGATCGAAGATATGCAACTGGCCGCCGATTCCGAAGCCGCCATCGGCCGCATGCTGTCCAACGTCAACGTCATCATCGCCCACCGTATCGGTGACCGTAAAGCCGCTGAGCGGGTCGCCGCCGCCGCCGGAACCAAACGAGGAATTACACGCCGCTACGCATCCGAGGAGTCCCAATCGGCGATCACCGCAGACCGCGGCGGCACCACCGGCGGCACCTACGCCGACGAAGACCCGAACACCCCGGAGGTCCTCCCCGGCGTTCTACAAGACCTCGCCCCTGGCCAATGGGTGCTCATCGCCCGTTCCGGCCGCTACGGAAAGCGGGTTGTGCAACAAGCCCGCACGATCATCAATCAAGGCACCATCCCTGCGCATCCTGCGGCCATCGCTGGTACTGACCCCGTGCTGCCGCGGGCATCGGCTGCACAGCCCTTGAAGAAGGCGGGGCCCGTCGCGGCGCCGACGCAGTCCTGGGGCGAGGAGCCGCCACCACCGGCACTACCCCTACAACCACTGGCCGCGTCCACGAATCCGTTCCTCATCGCCGCTCCCAGCACCGGCACGGCTCCCAGCTCGCCAGCCGGTCCCAGAACGCATCACCACGCCAGCGAAATAGTCGAGCCCTGGGACGCCGACGACGAGGAACCGCCGCCCCCGCTCCGTCCCGCCGGCCGCCGGCCACCGCCGATGTCAAGTTCAACAGCTTTCATCGGCCTGACACAGCTGCTCGACGAGCAGGAACCCCCACCCGAGCCTGCAACCCAACGTCCGGCCAAACCTCCCGCTGTCCCCATTGCGGCTGCATCTGCACCACCACCGCCGCGCCGACCGATGTCCCGGCTCGCCGGAGCCAACTCCGCCGCGACACACTCCGCGCCGACCTCACCGAACACACCGGCACCAACAACTCCAGCCGGAAGCCACCCAGTGACCCGGCTGGCCACCGCAACCGCAGCGCGCAGCGGACCCCAACCGTCCGCTTCACCGTCAGCGACGGGCTCGTCCGCACCGATTCCTCCCATGCCTGGCACCGCCGCCGCCCGCCCCCCCGCAACACCGCAACAGCAACATGTGCCCGATCCGCAGGACTCGCCGCCAGTCGTCACCTTCGGTCAAATCAAGAAGGGAGTGAAGCGCAAACCCGCCCGGAACCGCGACGCACCCTGACGACGCCCACCTGAACCCCCGATCAGCCAGAGCCGGTGCCTATACTCCTAATTAACCGTCGGGCCTTACCAGCCCGTCAACCAACCGGAAGGACCCTCTCTGTGAATAACCCATTTTTGGGCACAGACCCCGGCGCATCACCCCAACCCGCAAGCCCACCACCGACCGTCAACGGGCAGCTCACACCCACTAATCTCCCCCGTCCCGTGGAATTCACTTCAGTCGGTCCCCAACCAATCACGCGGGCACCGCGCGGCGCGAAAGTGAAGAAAGAACGGATCTCTCGCCGCCGCGTCAAGGAAGAACAGCCCCAACCAGGGGCACCGATCGGACCGAACATGGCAACCATCGGACAACAGGATCCGCCGGCCCCACCCAAGACGCGCCGCAAACTCCCGACCGTGAAATTTCGCGGCCGCAGCAAACGAGCGCGGGCCGCCTACGAAACCACCGACGACGATGCCAGCGCCGTGACCGTTGCCGACACCACCGCCCATGCGCGTCGGTTGAAGATGCCCCGCTGGGCAGGTGCCCGCAAAGTAGTACTTCTGCGCCGCCTTACGGCAATCACGATCATCGCGCTGCTCGCCGTCTTGGTCATCAACATCGGCAAGAAGGCCTCCCGCAGTGAAGTGAGCCAAATGGTCGCTGCCCAAGTAGCTGCCGCCGGTGGGTCCTTCCCCGCTGGAGATGCTGTCATGTGGTCCGCCCCCTTGATCAAAGGCTTCGGCACCTACGACTCCAAACTTGTTGACAACCGCGCTCAGGCCCTTGCCCCCTACGTCTCCTCAGGCCTGGACCCGCAGCTCGGTTGGAACGGGCAAGGTAGCCAGCAGGTCATCGACATGGTCATCTCATCGGACGTCCACGGAGTGGGGACCAACCAAGCCGTCGTGTACGCGACCATCCAGATCGGAGATGGATCGTGGCGGTGTGTCGCGGTCCCGGTCATCTCCTCTCATCCTGCCGGGCAGCAGACGTTCGCGTTCGCGCTGACATCCGCCCCGACGTATGTGCCGTGCGGCTACGTCACTGTTCCCACCCAAGTTGCGAACGCCACCACCAGCAACGACGACACCCTGGCCAAAACATTCCAAGGGGATCTCCTGCCCCCTTTCCTCGCTGCCTGGGCACAGGGCGACCGCACTAACCTCACTCGATTCGAGCTGCCCGGCGTCGTCAGTTACGGCCTCGCTGGCGCCTACACAGGGTCAGGGCCGAATTCTCGACCTGCCGTGAACAACGTGATCGTCCCGCTGCCAAATCCCAACGACGCCAACCCCACCACAACGCGCACCGTCCAGTTCGATGTCACCTTTCTTGCCTTGGACGGCCACGCCACCCAAACCTCCACCTACCAAGTCGGTGTCCAGCAGGTCAACGGCACCTGGTACTTCACCGGTGACCCCGCACCGGTGGTCAATCCTTTGGGTGTCGGCGGTCAATCCCCCGCCGCCCCTCGGCCGACGCAAGGACCAAACGACGCCACGGGGACTCTGTTCCCGCCGGCGCACGCAACCGGATCGATGAACCCGGCTTCAAGTTCAGCACCCGTGGCCCCAGTCCCGGCGAGTTCAGCAACGCCCACCACAGCACCGAGAACAACCGCGCCGACCACCAAGGCACCGACCCCCGTCATGCCGCCACCCCGGCAGCCAACACCCACGCCAATGACCAAGCCAACCAAAGCTCAACCATCCAAGACCGCCGCAAAGGTCACACCGCCGCAGCCGCAGCTAACTCGAACCAAGGCCACCTCCACCACCTCCACTGGCCAGACGTCGGCGGCGACGAGATGACGCGCACCGTCAACGGCGACCAGATGAATACCGCAGCGGACACGCGTGTGAACCGCCCACAAAACCCCCGGCCACGCATCGGTAGTCACGTAAGATCCACATGCCCACACCAGCAAATCACCAACCCTGAGGGGAACCACCATGATCAACGCTGCGCACGAAACGGTGACGTACCTGGCGGACGTCACCGTACTCACCACGAAAGCCACCGCAATCGGATTCGCGGTCCTCGGGGCGGGCGTCGTCCTCGCGCTGCTCGTCGCGTTCTTCTCCGACTCGAAGCGCCGCTGGATCGTCGTCGTCACGATCGTGCTGATCGCCGCTGTGATCGCCATGGTCATCGCCGACCCGGTCACCCTGCTCAAATCCGCAGGCACCTGGATCAAAACGAATATCTGGGATCCAATCTTTTCCTGACCCACCAGCACCCCGGCGATCTGCTCAGCTGCAGCGCAGTTGCGCACCTGACCGGACAAGACAGCCATGGCTGACGAACTCGATCCAGTTGTTCTCGTTGACTACACCGAAGCGTTCAACATCCAACGGACCATCCGCAAACTCGGGTCCGTCTACATCCCGCTCCGCGAGGGTCTGCGCGTCTCCGACATCAAAATGTTCGGAATCGCAGCAGCCATTTGGATCATCAGCTGGTCAGTGATCCTCAACCCGATCCTCCGAGCATTCCTGCGCCCCTTCGGACTTGGAACCCCAACGGGCCTCTCATATTTGGCGATTCTCATCGTTCCCCCACTGATCGTCGCCCTGGCAAGCCGTAAACCCGTAAAACACCATCTGACAATGCTGGCAGCAATGCGACTGTGGCTGCTGGACTTTCTGGACGACCCGATCCATTACCGAGGACAACCAGCCCGGGCAGAAGCTACCGGCAGCGTCCACTACACGCAGGCGTTCTTCGCCGACCCCGCGATCCTGCCCGAACAAGGACGACACCTTCCGTTACCCAACGGTTGGGGAGGGTTAGTGGCGCCTTCGACCGAGCCGATCGGGGCCGCGAGCCAGGAGAAGTCGAACGCGGCCGCCCGTGCCAGCCAGCTATCGCTGCACAAAACCCTCAACTCCACCAACACCCATCCATTCCACGACGTACAACCCGGCCGGGACGTCATGGTCATACGAGCCCGAAGGGAATGAATAATGCCTAAGCTGCCACGATCCATGCCAGTTCCGGCACCCTCACGCGCCGATCCCGAGTCGGATCGATTCATCCCACAGAGCACCGACGTGCAGAACGACTCGAAGGTCTGACATGCCCAAACTCGCCTCCGTCACCCGCATGGTGAAAGAAACTGCTCAACCCCGCCGCCGCATCGACGTCCGCTACCTGGACGACAACGTCTTCTTCGACGCGGAAGGCGCATTCACCGCCATCTCTGTTCCTTGCCAAACATGGGACATGCTTTCCCCCCGCGACAAAATGCGGGCTCTGACGAACACCTACACAACGTTCAACGGGCTGCCCCGCGGCCACGTCCACTACATGCGACTCATCACCGCACGGTTCCCCTTCAACGCCGACCTGTGGGCCTCACGGCTCGACAAGTGGGTCGCCGACCGCGGCTTGGTCCCGACGGCAGCGTGGCCGATCTACCTCACTGACACTCGCGACAAACTGAACGCCCGACGGTGGCCCGTCAAGCGCGTCTACCTACTTGTCCGGCTCGGCGACCGAGTCAACTACGAAGGACGATGGGCTCAAATGACCCGCCGGTTCCGCTCCGTCGGCGACTGGGTCGGCCTTGGCGACGAAATGCCAGCCGAAGCTGAGGTGCAGTACTGGCGCGAACAGGCCGAAGATGTCCGCAGCAGCATCCTGCGGTCCCCGTTGCGCGGCCAACCCGTCGGCGGCCGCGAAATGGAAATGCTGCTGCTACACCTCACCCATCCTGACCTACCCGTCCCCGATCCCTTCGTCACCGCTCCAACCAGATACGGACCAGGCGAACTGCGCACCTTGCTCGGCGGTGAGGTCACCCGTGTGCATATGGGCACGATCAACCAGTACCAGTACGAATGTCTGCGTCACACCACAGCGACCGGGACCAGCTACCAAATTTGGTTTGCGCTGTCCCAAGCACCAGACGAAGTGACCTTCCCCAACATTTTGTGGCTCGACAGCCCAACAAATCTGCCCTTCCCCGTGGTGCAAAGCGTCGGATTCGAAATACAAGAGCTGTCCGCAACGCGGAAAGACGCCGACAAGGTCAACCGCGCAATCGATGAGCAGTTCTACAACGACGCCGAGGCCGGAATAGCCACCGACCTCTCCGTTCACGAAAAAAAATCGCGCGCCACCGCAATGAAATATGCTGCCGACCAACGTGTCCCGTTCCTGAGGCTCCGCGCCTTATGGGGCATTTCAGCTCAATCACCCGAAGACCTGACAAAGCGGGCACGGGAATTCATGCGGCATATGCGTGAAGACGCCGGCGGGTTTTCCGTCGACGCGCCGCCACGTGGACAGCGCCGGTTCTTCTACGAATCGCTACCAACCGGACAGGCCAGCGACTCCGACTATTTGCGCCGCGTCGGCCTTGACTACCTCGCAGCCGGGATGCCGAACATCTCCCCCGCTGTCGGTGAAGGGCAAGGCCCATACCAGGGTTACACCGTTGACAGCCAAGGTAACCCAGCAGAACCCGTTTTCATCGACTCATTGCTCTACGCGAACGACGTCGAGAAGGCACCCACAGAAGCAGTCCCGGGAGACCCGGGCGGAGGCAAAACTGTCAGCCGCGGCTTCAAACCTGTACATGAAGACGCATTACGTGGGGTCACTCAGGCAGTCAAGGACGGCAAGGGCGACTTCCTGGTCTTCGCCGAAGAAGCAGACAATTTAGGTTTGGACCCGAATCGCATCACAGTCGTGAACGTCGTCAATGGAGACCCCGGGATGCTGGACCCGGCCGGTATGGCCGCCAAAGAAGACGAAGTTGCGCCCCTGATGCGGCAGACGCTGAACAGGCTCGTTCCTGACCTCCTGGAAAATGTGAACGGACCCGGTTACCGCGACTGCATCTCACACGCGGTCAAAGCAGCGCTCGCTGAACCTAACAACGAAGGTCGATACCTCGGCCGAATACCAGAGATCATGGAGTATTGGGCCAACGATATTCCGGAGCAGGACACTCCCGTTCTCGGCGAGATGAGACGGTTCTACGCTCAACTAGCGACCCGTTTCACTGATTATGCCAGCCACCCCCACGGCAGACTGCTGTTCGGCCGATCCGCCCAAACCTACCGAGTACCCGAGGGACAGCTGGTCATCTTCTGCACCCTCGGATTGAAAACTCCCAGTGAAGGAGTCAATCGCAGCGAACTACCGGAAGACGAACTCCTCGGCGACGTCATCTCCGGGCTCATGATGGACTACATGATGAACCTGATGGTGAACCTGCCAGACCACGTCCACAAGTCGATCACCTGGGACGAGTTTCACCTGGACAAGGATAATGCTCGTGTGCCGGTGCTGGTCAGCCGCATCAAACGTGTCGGCCGCGCCAAAAACATCGTGCTCAGGCTCATTTCGCAATCCGCGGGCGACTTTCCAGCCTCATTCATGACGGCCGTCTATGCGTTCGGTTCCGCAGACCGTGAGGAAGCAATGAAGTCCTGCGACCTGCTGCGCGTCGAGCGCAGCAACGAAAACATAGAAACCATTCAACAACTGGCCGACGTCAACTCGCCCAAGGGTATGTGCGTCATACGGGACCGCGACGGGAATCTTGGTCGGGTACAAATCGAATTCATCTACGACTGGCTACTGGAGATTTTCCGCACCAATCCGGAAAAGAAGCGGAACCGTGTCACCAAATATTTGGGCGAAGAAGCCGCCGACATTCTGGAGCAACTGGAAACGGTCCGGCAACGGCAACCTGGCCCGCAGACCAGCACGGCAACAAACACCGCCGTTGAGCCTCCTGCCATCGATACCGCAGAAACACTTGGCGCCGAGGAGGAGGTCACAAGCCACGCCCCAGAGGTAATCGGAGTGACCTGAACCCGAAACCACCGCTATAGCTCAACAATGGACCAACAACGCCCGCCTCACCAGCGGATACAGCACACAGGAGGGGCTGCACATGGCGAGTCGCAGAGGCAGCCGAGGCGTCATCGGCACTGCCATCACAGCGGCCATCGTCGTTTTCGTTTTCGGCGGTTGGTGGCTCTACAACGGCGGAACCGACGGCGGGATCCAGAACTGCTGGCACCAATCGACCCAAGGCGTGAGATGGCTCGCCGAACAGGGACAGTCCGCGTGGCACTCGATTTTCCACGACGGCAATGGAACAACAACTCCCATGCCGACCAGCACGGCGACGCGTCCGGCCCCAACGTCGCACCCGACCCCACTGGCGCATCCAAGTTCAATGCTGCCGCACCCCACCTCGCGTACAACCGTTCCGACGCTCACCCCCTGACGACGACGGGATCGAAGACACAACATGATGGGTCGAAGTCACGTCGTACTTTCCAGTTTGGTCTGGCTAGCAGCCGCCCCGCTTGGCTGCAAACTCGCCGGACACCCTCTGTCCAACCCGGAAGTCGTGGCTTCCACAGTCGTGGCCGGCGCCTCGGCGTTGCTGCCGGACTGGGATCACCCCACCGCAACGATGTCCAAAACCCTCGGACCGGCATCTAAGCTGATTGCCCTGGGCATCCGGAAGCTGTTCGGCGGTCACCGCCGCGGCACCCACAACCTGTTCACGTGCCTGGGCCTCGGGGCGCTGACCGCGGCGCTCGTCCTGGTCCCCAACCACGTCGGCACCGTCACGCTTCCGCGCTCCTGGGCTGTGTTCGCCCTGGCCGGATTTCTCGCCTACACCCTGATGCTGATGTTCGGGCTCTCCGTTTCAAAACGCAGCGGGCTCGGAGACGGCATCTACCTCGCCCAGGCCGCGGTGCTCGTTGCGATGGCGGTGTGGCTGATCCCCGGCCTGTGGTGGTGGATGCCGCTCGCCGTGACCTTCGGCGCCCTCATGCACTGCCTGGAAGACATGTGCACCGACGGCGGCCTCTCAGCGTTCCTGCTCCCACTGGCACGAGTGAGACTGCACATTCCGCTGTCGGGCGTCACCGGAGGCTTCAGGGAAGCCGTTATCGCCGCCGCCGGGTTCGTCGCGTTGCTGTGGGTCGCCTACGCCACCGTCCAGGGCCGCGTGTGGTGGAACATCACCTGGCTGTGGGCATCATGACCACCCAAATTCGGGAGACCGACGAGGAAGGCCCCGGAATCGTCTTGCGCGGTCTGGCCCGCAGATATCGCAAAGAATTGCGCGAAGCGCTTCGAAAGCTCGAACACGACGCGAACCGGGAAACGCCCCACCAGAAGCAGTGAACAGCTCAACAGCGACGAACCGCCGGTAGTGTATAGACACCGACACCAATGAAAGAAAGAGGTGACCGCAGGGTGAGCGAAGACCCCGGAGCGCAGCGCCGAACTTTGTCCGCCCGCACACCAGAGGTACCCGCCGTTGCCGCAGTCGCAGTTCAGGATCGGTTCGACAACTACATCACCCCCACGAAACCACCGGACAGCCCAAGCCCGACAGCGAAAATTCCCCCCGAGGGAATCGACCCAACGGCTCGCCCAGCTGCGCCGGCCACCGCAGCCACCGCTGCGCCGATCATCCGCACCGCGCACCAAGACAACACCGCCGCCGCGCGCCGCGGTTCACGCCGCGGCAAAACAGGCGGCGAGGTCGAACAGCTAGCTGCACAACGCCAGTTGCTCCGGAACTATGTTGCATCCCCTCTGGCTGCGCCCTATCGCTGCGTTGTCTCCTCCACGCGCGGCGCACCTGGCGGCACCACCGCGGCCGCGGTGCTGGCACTGACGATCGCCGATATCACCGCGCGCCCAACAGCTCTAATCGCGGCAGACCCAGCGGGCGACACTCTGACAAGGCGCGTCTCGGGGCAGCCGGTCACCGAGGCGCAAAACTGGCAGGCCCTTGTCACCGCTGACCAACGGCACCGCCTCATCCACGACGACCAAGGTCTTCCCCCCAGCCAAATCATCAGCACACACCTGCTGGCCGCGGACGCGAATCCGGCAGTGCGGATCCTGAGCCCTCGCAGCAACTCCGCAGAAACCTACAGCCGCATCACCTACCGCGACATGCAGGAAGCCATCGGCGCAGCGTTCGGCCCGATCATCACCGACATCGGTCGCGACATCACCCATCCCGCTGCAGAAGCTGCACTCACGCATGCTGACCTGCTGCTGCTGGTAGCGCCGCTGCGAGGCAGCAACCCCACCGAGACCGTCCGCGTCATCCTCGACCAGGTCGCCGCACAGGGCCATCACGCATTGGCGGAGTCAGCGGTCGTACTGCTGTGTGAAACAGCGCCGACCGACATTGCCCCCGAACCGGTCGTGGAGCAGCTCCGAGCGCTGAACATTCCCGCCGCGCACCTACCGTATGATCCCCATCTGGCCTTGGATACCGCAATTGACCCCGACCAGCTCTCATCGGCCACCCTGGACGCGGTGCTGTACCTGGCAGCTGTCATCGCCCAACGCGCCGCTGCCCGCGGAGTCCTGTAAGGGCCGTCCGGTCAGTTCGCTCCGCTGTTACCGGTGCTGGACACCAGCCAGGTCCCGTCGGGCTGAACTGTCACCGTGATCGACACAAGTTGCTTCGTGGAGATCGGCGTCTGCTGGTTCGCCTGCGTCAGCAACGAGCTGTAGTTGACCTGCATGATCGCGAACGCACCCGGCTTGACCTTGTTCGGCAGGTAGCCGTCGATCGTCGTCACCGTCGCCTTCATCTCGATCAAGTTGTCCGCCAACTTTTTCCATTGCGGAGATGGAACCTTCGAGGCCGCCTCCGCGGCCGAGGTCATCTCGCCGGCCAACTTCGGCACGGCGAACCTTGCGGCGCGGCCGACGCTGGCCTTCGGACTGGCATCCCGATACGAATAGTTGAACAGCGACGTCGCGAACGCCCACGCCACCTGACCTGGATCCCGAAAATCGACTTTTCCCATCCGGTAGTCCAAGATCGAGCCGTCCTTGCGGGCGGTTACCCGGACAACGTTCGTCGGAGCGCCCACCTGGGCCGGGTTCGACGGGGGCGGCTGAGTGGACGAGGTGGTCGAGTCGGTGGTGTTCGACGCCGACGCCTGCAGCCGCGAGATCGTCGGCAACTGCGACGGCAACGGGATCGTCGGCATCACCGACGGCTCCGTGATTCCCTGATCGCTGCTACCGACGGTCGGAGCCGCCGACGTGGCTGCGCTACGCGGTGACTGTTGAAAACCCGTCGCGGCCGCGCTTACCCCAGTTCGCCTCGGCCGGGACTGACCGGCGGCGATCACCAGCGGCGCTGATCCTGTTGAGACTGCGGTAGACAGGTCCTGCGCCGCCGGCTGATCCGGAGCGGTTGAGCACCCCGCCAGCACTCCCAGGAGCACTGTGCACGCCAATACCGCCGACCGTGTCCGCCTGTTCGTCTCGTCCATCAGAAGCCTCCTCGTGTTTATTTCCACCACTGGTACAGGGAGTCATCCGCGGGTGTGCCGCCGTTGCTCCAGTAGGCAGCGCGGATGTGTACGTTGGTGCCCGGTTGCGGTGCTTCCAGGAAGTATGGGGTGCCGTTGATAGGGCCCAGATACATCGCGACGTGACCGTTAGGTACACCGAACACCACGATGTCACCCGGCAAAGCCTGCGCCCTCGGAACAGAGATGCCTCCTCGCTGCGACTGGGAATAGGCAGGAATCGAGAACCCGGCCGAGCCCAGCACGAACGCCGTCAACCCGGAGCAGTCATAGCCGATGATGCCCTGGCACGCGTTCTCCGCTGTGCCGCCGCGGGCGCACCCGTCGTTCGGTGGGGTGCCGCCGTCACCGCCACCGCCGTACACGTAGGGCAGGCCAATCGCGCCGAACCCGGCGGCGATGCCCTTCGCGATCGCAGCGTTCGGCGCCGAGAGCGTCTTCCCGCGGATCTCCTGCGGCACATCCGGCTTGTCCGGGACGGTGACCTTGACACCGTTCAACACCACCCCCGCCGCACCCCCGGCGCCGGTGGTGCACCACTTGTTCAAAGCACCACCGCTAGCACCTGCCCCGCCCGATGCGGCAACAGATGAAACAGGGCTGCTACTGGTAGTAGCCGCGGAGCTGCCGCTGGCCGCAGCTGGTGCACCGCCGACCAACGCCTTCGCCATATCCACGGCCAGCGAATAATTCTGTTGATAGTTGGAGCCGTCACCGAACTCCGAACCCTGAACCTTTTGTGCCGCCATCCACGGCTGCATCGAATGCCAGTCACCCAACGCCGCCAGGTGATCGAAGAAGAACCCCGCCGATTTCGCCGGGTCCATCCGGTCGGCCTCAGGGCCCCAGCTAGGCATCTGCTGAAACAGCCCGCGGCTGGACGGGCCCATCTTGTCACCGTGGCTGAAGTTGTGCAGCGTCGATTCGGTGAAGGCCGTCATTTCGCCCATGACGACGCCGTCCATACCCAGATTTCGCTGAAGCGCCACCCCGGCGATCGCCTGCGCGTTGGTCTGCTGGTCGGCTTGCAAACCCTGGTAGGTGCCGGTGACGTTGCAGGACGTTCCGGTGCTCACCCCGAGGCAGGCGCTGCCCCCGTTCGAATTTCCGGTAACCGCCACCGCCGCGGCCCCCGTCGGGCCGGGTTTGACACTCTGGTCGGGCGCCCACTGGTAGACCAAGTCGTCGCCGGTCTGCCCGAGCGCCGCGTAGCCGGTGGTCGCGCCAAGCGCGGCCAACGCCACAGGCGGGAAACCCGACACGATGCCCTTGTAATCCGCCGGCGTCCCCTTGGTCGGATTGGGCCAACCATGCGTCGGCCCGTTCGCCAACCCCCGCAGATCGCTGCTGACCACGCCCACCCACGGGGCCGGACCTGCCTCGATCGCCGCCGCCACGATCGACTTCTTCGTCCGGTTGTTCGTGACCAGGACTAGCCGAGGTTTCGCCGCGAACCAGGAGTACTGGGCCTGGTCAATGCCGGTGGAGGTGCCATCCCAGTTCCACGCCGCGTAGCTCCAGCGCATGGTGATGTAGTAATCGCGGTACGGCTGACCCAGCCCCGCAAACTTCGACCAGGTGACCGCACCGCCGGTGGAAGGCACCTGGCCCTGGTCGTTCACCGGCTCCTCCGCACCGGTGAAGCCGTGTGTCGCTGGCAGCGCGTACGGCATCGCGGCCGCCGCCGCTGCCGGTGCACTGCTGGACGTCGCAGCTGCGGTCGATGTCGCCCCTGATGTCGAAACCTTCGTCAGATCAGTCGGCTGCTTACTGGTAGACGTAGCCGCCGCAGAGGTGGTGGTCGCTGTCGAGCTAGAACCCGACGAAGGCGTACTCGTCGCGCCACCGCTGCCGGAACTCGCGCTTCCGCTGCCTGCCGCGTCACTGGCCTTCGAGCCACCGACGTTCAAACCAACCTGTTGAGCCGTGCCACCACACGCGGCCGCGGCGCTCGTGCGGCTGTCGTCCTCCGCCGCCGCCCCGCCGATGGCGCCGCCGATGCCGCCGCCCATCCCTAGCGGAGCGATGAGAACCGACCCAACCGCTACCCCCAGCACAAGCAGCAGCGCAAGCACTGCGACGATCGCTGCTTTGGCCTTCCGGTCCATAAAGTTTGCCTCCCCTGCCCACCCGACGTAAGCCGGGGAAGGGCTGAGCTACCGCGAGTGGTGTCAACGCTGGTACGCGCCGCACCAACGGTAGCAACCAGACGGCTCCCGACAACGTTTCGCAGCGACTAACCGGCAGCGCGTCCGAGAAGCCAAACGGGTACAAACGCCTCTCCGACCCGGCCGCCCACCCAGCTTGGGCTGATGCGGGACATAGACTCCGCTCAACCAACCTGCCATGAACTAACCATTCGCCGTCGCCCAGGAGCCAACCGTTCAATGGTTTCCAACTCACCATGGATGCGCGTTAAGAACCCCCAAGCAATCCCCGAAGATGTGACATCCCAGTGGCTGATCAACCTCAGCAACGAAGAATTCGCGTCGCTGCTAAGGGACAACCTGCTGCCAATGGAGCCCACTGGCCCTAAGAGAGCAGCCTGGAACGGCTATTGGGAACTCATCCAAACCGAGCATCGCCTGACCTCACGCGCCGAAAAAGTCCTCAGCCGGTTCCTGTCCGCGGTGGAAGCCGCCCTGGAGACAGGGAACCTCCCTGAGGCAGAACACCGCCGAGCTGTCAAGTTCCAAGTACACGTCGAGAACAGCTGGGAACGCCTTGCACCGTCCAACCTCCCCTCGATCCGCAAACGATTCGGTCCCAACGCCCGCGTCATCATGGGCCTCGTGGAAGCCATCGTGGAACACCGCGAAGAGCTAGAACACACCGGCAGCCTTCGACCCGAAGACGAAATTCTCTGGCAAGTCATCAGCCGCCTCAGACTCGAATCGGTCGCTCGCCTGGTCTAACGGCATGGCTGCCTAACCTTGAAAGTTCGTGCGGCCGATACCCATCACGGCGCCTACCGCCCGTTCAGTTCGACTGCAAGACGGGACACTGGTTGATGACTCACACCGCTCACACAGGTACGTACGGTGACCATGCGGTTCCCTGGCCACACAGTGGCACGGAGACCAGCCAACCTGGGGACGGTTGCGGGTGGAAAACGGATGGCCGGTAGGACACCGATCGGGCCACACCTCAACGAGCTCCATCCTCCGACGGTAGACCGTGGCACCGCCCTACAAGCACAGTGGACGGCAAGCCCACGCTGATCCGACCGCACTCTGGAGAGGGTTCCGCGCGGCCGCATCAAGCGGTAACCGCCGCTCAACCCAACCGGCCCAACGACTTCGGGGGTCCGACGCCGTCGGACCCCCGAACGTCAGCCCTGAGACTCCACATGCAACGGATCACCACTTGGCAACGGACCGGCCACGACCTCCAACTCGAAATTCGTCAACGCTCTCGTCAACCGATCGCGGCGACGGCTGATCTCCTCCTCGGGCGTGTACCACTGATCATTTGCGATGTCGTCACCTTCGCCGCCTTCGGCGCGGAAGTGATACAGCGCCCGCTCGATGAGATCCTCGGGCAACATGCCCTCACCGTCGTCATTGGTGCCAACCCAGGCCAGATGCAGCAGATCGGTAATCGCGTCCACGATCATGCTTTCGCTGGCATCCCACACGTTCGGGATCGAGAGCATGTCACGGCCCCGGTTGACAGCGTTCGCGCTGGCTTCACTCATTTGACCCTCCAGGCCTTCGGTGGGGACCATCTCCCCCTTGGTGTACCTCTACGGTACACCAAGGGCTCGTGAAAAGCAAGTGAACAGGCGATTGTCATCGTCCATAGTTACGTGTAGGCTATGGGTACACCAAGAGGGAAGAGGTCCCTCATGTCTGACGGAAAGGAGCAACAGTCATGAATGTGCAGAGCAAGAGCAACTGTGCGGGAGCGGTGGCCACGATGCCTGAGTACCTGGTGACGTGGCAGATGGAGATCGAGGCATCTTCCCCTCGGCAGGCGGCCGAAAAGGCCCTACAGATGCACCGCAACCCCGAAAGCATTGCCACGGTGTTCGAAGTGGACGGTGAATCCATCGACCTGATGGAAGCCGACGATTGGGAAGATCGAGGCGGACGATCCGTCATGACCGAGAAGCCCGGCGGCACGTATGAAGTGGGATCGGAGACGATGCGCCCCGTCTTGGCCGCGGCGTGGTCAGAGATTTACCGTCTCCAGGCTCGGTCGGCGGTGCTGACGGTATGTCTGTTGTCGCGAGAGATCATCCGGCAGTTTCCAACCGCGGCCGTCCTTGAGCTGATCGCCTCCGACGCGCACGAGGGCCGCTACTTCGGCGGATGCATCTTGGACGCCGCCGGAGATGAAATCTGCGACGACGCCGACGAGCTGGATGCTCCCGATGACGCGGCGAGTGTGGCAGGCATGATCCAGGACTTGGAATACGACGGGGATTGGATGGCTTACGCCACTTCCAACGGGAGCCCGGCCGTCAAGGTTGATCTGATCGCGGCCTCCAAGGTCACGGTCTGGGCCTAATGGCGTGAGCTGGTCGGTCGGCCGGGTACGTCGCAGCCGACCGACCAGCCGATGTGCTGGCAGTTCTGAGGTTTGACACCAGAACCAATTACATGTAGTATCGAGGTACACCAAGAGGGAGATGGGCCCTCGCCCTAGGAGAACGGAGCATCACCGTGAGCACCGATGGCCAGCACAACGAAGCGACCGAGGTAGACAGTCTCACCATCAGCCACACACGACCCGCCGGAACGCTGATCGAGGGCACCTCCCGCGGAGACGGCACCGCCGAGGTCCTCAAATCCTGCGGCTGGCGGTGGTCGCGGAATCTGGGCACTTGGTATGTCCCGCAGTCCCGCGACAGGCTCGCCAAGCGGCATCTCATCGACACTACCCAGGCGCGCTTGCAGGCCGCCGGGCATCAGGTGACAGTCACGGTTGACGACACCGCGCGCCCGGCGGCCGAGGTGGAAGCCGACCGGATCGAGCGGCAAATCGGCCGGGTCGACGCGCTGAACGCCAAGGCCGGCCGCCAGCAGGGAGCCGCCGACGTGCTTGACTCCCGCGCTGGCCAGCTTGCGGACATGCTGCCGCTCGGCCAGCCGATCCTTGTCGGGCACCACAGCGAGGGAAAGATGCGCCGGCACGCCGAAAAGGTGGACCGGACCATGCGGGCCGCCGTTGATGCGCAGCGGGAAGCCGACCTGGCCGCCGGCCGCGCGGATGCCGCCAGCACCACCACGCGAGCCCGGTACTCCCCGGTGACGGTCGCCAATCGAATAGACAAGCTCGGGGCCGACATCCGCGACGCGCAGCGCCGCAGTGACGGTCACACCCGCAACGTCGGCGGTTACATCGAAACCACACCCCCGACCGAAGGTGACTACCGCGACCGCCTGATCGACCGCATTGCCGATCTCACCGATCAGCTGACCTTCTGGCAGCAGATCCGCGAACAGCTGGTGATCGACGGTCAGGCCACCAACTATGGGCCGGGAATCATCAGTAAAGGCGACAGGGTCAAGATCCGCGGTACCTGGTACAGGGTCGTTCGGGCGAACAAGAAGACCGTCACCGTCCCCAGCTCCCTCGGCACCTGGACCAACACCAGCCCGTACCAGGAAATCCAAGAACACCAGCCCACACCGGCGCCCGAGTAGGGCGATGTGCTCCGCTGCCCGGAGTCGGCAGCGGAGCACATAGGGCGGTGGAGTCGAAGTGCCCAACCGTTTGACTCATACGCGCTATGCATGTAGTCTAGAGGTACGCCAAGAGGGAGATGGTCCCTCACCTGGACCGAAGGAGATCCGATGTCAACAGAAGCACCCAAGAGCGCAATCACCACCGAGGCGGCGGCTCGGTCACAGTTCGCCCAGGCCGCCGCCCTGCTCGATCAGAGCCAGCGCGCACTCCGGAAGGCGATTGCGGAACTGCCCCGATTCACAAAGATGTCGAGCTGCTGTGGGTCGCCGGAATGGAAGGTGATCACGGACTGCCTGGCGCAGTGGTGCCGGCTCGATCGGGAAAACCTGATGGCCGCCACGAACGGCTGGAGCGACATGGGCGACATGGAGGGGCCAGAGCACGTTCAGTGTCAGGCCTGCGGCGCGGTCTGGCGGTCGCCTGCGCGTTTGAACTGGCTGTAGTGCCGAAACTTCCCGGACCGCCGGCGGGCACCCCGCTGCGGTCCGGGAAGCGGTCGAAAGTAAGAGTTCCTTCGCAAACTATTTGTGTGTAGCATAGCGGTACACCAAGGGGGGACGGTCCTTCACCCGCTGAACGGGAGAAACCGCGCATGTCGATTAGGGAGCGCAGCCATGGCTCGCACCGTGATGGTCGCCAGGATTGCCGACGCCATCAGTCAGCGCACCGGAGCCCCCTGGCCCGCGGTCTGGAAAGCCCGAATGGTTCCCGATGACGTGGCCGAGCCCGCTTGGCGTGACGGTCCCGGTTGATTAGGCCGACCCGGCCCCGCAGGCTCGAGGATCTCTGTGCGAGCGGTTCCGGCCGCACGTCAGCTTCTACGCCGACGTGGTGGACCTATGACGGGTTGAAGCCAGGTTCAGACCCTGTCGCCCGGGCGTCATTGCGCCGCTTCCTCAGCATCGAATCCAGGAGTACAAGGTGACCATCGATCTCGAACCGTCTACCACGCAGCTGGCCCAGCAACGACTCAGCGCCACCCGGTCTGCGATCACGGCCGCCGACGAGGCGCACCGTCAGGCAATCCGGGACCTGGTCGCCGAGGGGATGCCGAAGACTGAAGTCGCTGCGGCTTTGAGGGTCAGCAACCGAAAGCAGATCTACGCCCTGCTCGAAGCCGAGCCGGTTGCTATGCCGGATCTCGGCCCGCGGCCGGCCGTGTTCCTCCGCGGCGCCGGCGTCGGCGGAGATGTGTGGGACGCGATCGCGGCTGCCATGCATTCCAGAGGCTGGACCACGGTCTTGGACCGGACTCAGGCCTGGCATCTGGCCCGGGCCCGGGTCCCGGTGGTCCTGGTCGACTTTTCCAGTTCCCGCGTCGACCAGGACGCCCTCGTCGGCCGCGTCAAGGCGCGCTACGCGACGAAAGCCATGACGGGTCCGGTCTCGCGCCGGCTCACGGCTGAGGACCGCCGGCGCCTTGAGGAGGAAGGTGCGCAATGGATGGCAACGCAGGTGCACTGGGAGGAGAAGGAAACGGATCTCCCGCTGTCCGGGCAGGGATACCTGGTGCCGGTCGACCCCGACGAACTCGCGCGGGCCGTCGCGCTCGAGCTGGTGTTGCTGGCGGATTACCCGAAAGTGTAGCTGACTGACGCCGTTTCATAGTCGTGTCGACTATCTACTATGATATACTTCGAGCTATGAAACTGTCGGCCTATGCGAAGCGGGAGGGGATCGGGTACCGCGCTGCATGGGAACGTTTCCGCACCGGCCGCATCGCTGGCGCCTACCTGGACGACTCCGGCCATGTGGTGGTCCCTGAGCCGGGCGCTGAGCTGCTGCCGATAGCGGCGGTGTATGCCAGGGTTTCCTCGCATCCGCAGAAGGACGATCTGGATCGGCAGGCGCAGCGGCTCGTCGGGTACGCCAACGCCCGCGGGATGCAGGTGGTGGCGGTGGTGAAGGAGGTCGCGTCGGGGGTCAGCGACGCCCGGCCGAAGCTGACGAAGCTGCTCGCCGACCCAAGTTGGGGCACCCTGATTGTGGAACACAAGGACCGGTTGTCCCGGGTCGGTTTCCAGTGGTTCGTGGTGCTGCTTGCAGGGCAGGGTCGGCGGGTGGATGTGGCGAACCCGGCGCAGGACGACACTTCCGACTTGATGGCCGATTTCATGGCGATCGTGTACTCCTTCGCGGCCCGCATGTACGGGCTGCGCTCCGCCCGCCGCCGCACCGATAATGTCCAGGCGACACTGTCGGCGCCACTGCCCGACGACCGACCCGCCGCGGCGGGCGGTGACCGATGACCGCGGCGCTGAAAGCTTCCGCAGCCGCCGGGGCGGCGGGCTCGCGGCGGAAACTGGCGGCGACAACGCGGAAGAAGCGGACCAAACCGGCGCCGAAACCGGCCGTGGTCCGTGCGTACCGGGTGCAGCATCATGGCAACGCGCGGAAGGTCGCCGCCGTCGCAGCGGTGTTGCGGCCGTATCAGGACACGATGGGCTCATCTCAGTCCGGGCAGTGGCGGGCGTGGCTATCCGGGGAAAGATTCTGGAACCGCCGGGACCCCGCCGGGGTGGATTCGGTGCTGTCGGAGCGGTTCAAACGGTCCGCTCAAAATCAGGTCGTCGCCGCACTGGACTCCTGGCTCGCGTTGGCGCAGGACGCAGTGAGTGGGCTGATCCGCTCGTCCAGTCTGCCCGGCGAGTTGAAAGCTGACTTGCATTGGCTAAACCGGAGCGCCGCTCACCACCGCACGAGACAGCTTCAGTGCCGGTGTGGGTGTACACCGACGGGGTCCGTTCCGATAGCGGCGAACGCAAGCCCGCTGACGCGCAGACGTTGCGGTTGCTGCAGAACATGCTCCGTCACACCCGCCGGCACCTGGTGTCCGTGCCGAATCTGCGGCGAGTACGGACGATGACGTTGGACGGCACCGTCGCGCAAGTCGAGCATTCCCAGCCGAAGATGGGTCCACAGCCCTCACCCCGTCCCCGAGGGAGGGGCTCCATGTTTCCTCTTTGGCTGCGGGTTTCCACCACCGAAGCGGGCCAGGTTATGCGTCTGCCTCTGGCGAGCAACCACTTCTTCGACCAGGCCGACGGTGAGCTGTCTAACTTCGCGCAGGTCACCGTGACCCGCGACCAGCACGTGAAAATCACCCTCACCAAACGCACTCATCCCGCCGCCGCCCGCGACGCCGGTATGGATGTGGCATTGGACTGGGGTATGCGGAGTCTGCTGGCCACCCAGTTCGGCGACCAGTTGGGCACCCGGCTGTACCCGTGGCTCACCGCTGTCGACGCGCAACTGACCGCCCTGACGAAAGATCTTCAGCGACAGGGCATCAAACCGGGAAGCAACCGCCGCTACCGGAACATGCAACGACGCATCGGCGAGCATGTCCGCAACGAGGTCGGCCGGATCATCAACCGGCTCCTGGAGGTGCACGATGTGCGGTCGTTCACCGTGGAGAAACTGGACTTCCGCGGCGGCGGGTTATCCCGCCGGATGAACCGGATCCTCACCCGCGCGGGCCGCGGCGCCGTCAGCAAGAAGCTCAACTCGATAGGCGAAACCCACGGAATCACGACAGTGGAGGTGAACCCGGCGCACACCAGCCGCGAATGCGCCGGCTGCCACTACGTCGATCCCAAGAGCAGGCAGGGCCCGCGCTTTCGGTGCAGGTTCTGCGGTAAACGTTCCCACGCCGACACCAACGGCGCCCGTGTCATCTCCCACCGACGTTCGGTGGGCGCAGCGGACGCATTGTCTAGCAAAGGGACAGTCCTCCGACGAGCCGACGCCAGGTTCGAAGCCGCATGGGGTTTACGCCCCGGCTCGGCCGAGAAACTGCGCCGCCGGCCGAAGGAGCGGCCAGCATCACCCACGCCCAAAAACAGACGGGCTAAACCGGCGTCAGCACGAGCCGGCGAAGAGACCAACAGCCGTTCGTCCTGAACGAACGACTACGAAATCTCGGACTGTGACTTCCCGCCCGGCATCTTCTCCGACACCGAAGGAACCGTCCCCCATGCCACCTCGTGCCCGCCTCGCGCCCATCACCGTCGCCGTAGCCGCGACTGCCGCGGGCCGTCGACGTCGACCTGCAGCGCCGCCGCCGGCAGACATCGCCCCGATCGACACCTCCGAGTATTTGGAGACGCCTGACGCGGATGGACCATCACCGGCGGACATCACCGATGATGTCTCCGTTCTCCGTGCCCGGTCCATGTATCTGGAGGACGACCTCTGGGACCGAGCGCGCGGCGCCGTCGCCGCAGCCAACGACGGCCGGGTGCTCGGTGTGTCCAAGACGCTGGGCGGCCTGTTCGGGCAGGCACTCCTGCTGCTCTTGGATGAGATCGAGCGGACGCAGAACGGCGGTAACCCGTTCGTCCCTCCGCCGGGCCGGCTACCCACCGGCCGCAAAGTCTGAACGTCAGGCGAATTCGCGGAGCCGCGGCAGGACTTCGACCAGTTGCTGCCATAGTTGCGGCCAGCCGCGGCAGAGCCAGACACCCTGCATGTCTTCCGGGGCCCCGAGCCGCCGGAACCTTTCGTACACCGGGTTGGCGGGGATGTCGTTGCAGGCCAGGTAACGCCCAGATCTCAATGGTGCTCCAATCCCACACGGGTGAGAAGGCGACCGTCCCGTCGCACCGTGCGGCAAGGCCAGGATTGACGGCAGCGTCAATACCACACTAGAATTACGATGTGACGAAGCGGCGAGACCTGATCAAAATGATCACCGAAGCTGCTGCGTCGCGCGGCGTGTCATTCGGCGTCGCACGCGAGGGCGCGAACCACACCGTGTACGACCTGGACGGGCGAATGATCCCTATAGCCCGGCACAACGAGATCACGAACCGGATGGCGGAAGTCATTCTCAAACAAGCAGCGACGAAGCTCGGCAAGGACTGGTGGAAAAGATGAAGCACTACCGCGCGATAGCCACCCGTGACAACCGCTACTGGTTCATTGAAGTCCCCGAACTCGAGCAGGCCACCCAAGCCCGAACAGCCGCCGAGGCGCAGGAAATGGTGCGCGACCTGGTCGCAGTCATGCTGGAGGTCGCACCGGACTCGTTCACCGTCAGCATCGAGTGGAACTTGCCGAAAGACATCACGGCGCACTTGCGGTCAGCGGAACAACTTCGGGAGGAGGCGGCACGCGCAAATGCGGCCGCCGCCGCGGAGGTCCGCATCGCAGCACGAGAACTCCAACAGGCCGGACTCGGATTGCGTGACATCGGCAAGGTCATGGGTGTGTCCTATCAGCGTGCGGGCCAGCTCGTCGGCAGGCGATTCGTCCCCGAGGGGTAACGCGTTCCCCGAACCTCCAACAACGTTCAGGCGAATTCGCGGAGCCGCGGCAGGACTTCGACCAGTTGCTGCCATAGTTGCGGCCAGCCGCGGCGGAGCCAGACGGCGCGGCCGATCGCCAACGCGGATCCGTCCACCAGTAGTGAGACACGCTGCATGTCTTCCGGGGCCCCGAGCCGCCGGAACCTTTCGTACACCGGGTTGACGGGGATGTCGTTGCGGTTCAGGTACGCCCAGATCTCAGTGGTGCTCCAATCCCACACGGGTGAGAAGGCGACCGTCCCGTCGGATCTGCTGATCACGCCGCCGTGTCGGGCCTGTCGAAGAGCGGGGGAAGAGCAGTCCCGGCAGGAAGCGACGACCTCGCGGCGTAAACTGACCAGCAGCGCTTTGCGGCGCCCCGGTGATTCTTCGGCGCGGAGGCCCCACAGTTCCCCGGAGCCGAACTCCGCGTGGGCCTGCTCAGCAGGATGAGCAATCAAGGTATCCCGCATCACCGACAGCGGGGCGCCGTCCCCGGGTGCCCGATGATCCCACCAACCTGAGGACACCAACAGGTCTAGGGCGTTGCGGGACGGATGTTCGACGCGCAAATCCAGATCCCAAAGGTCGGCGAGGTGCTCGATGTACGTGCGGGTCTCTGGAAATTCCAGTCCGGAGTCGAACCAGACGACTGGCACCTCGGCGTGGCGGGCCAGGTGGAGGACCACCGTGGAATCTTTGCCGCCGGAGAAGGCCAGATATCCCAGATGGTCGGCTACGTGCTCCTGCACCCGCACCTCCAGGGCGGCAAGGTCGCGGGTGGGTGTTCGGAGCTGCGCCAGCGCCGCCGCCCGCTGGGTCACCACCCGCCGTCCAACGGAACGGGCAGCATCAGCTGCGCTCGCCGCTCGGGGTGAATGTATGGAGGTCGGATCCCGCCGATCCCGAAGCCGCCGGAACGCACTCCGGAACGGTCGTGCAGGCATTCGGCGGGGGCGGTTCGGCCCAACCCGCCGCCGCGGTGGTGAAGATGCGCCCAGTCCCACCACTGCTGCTGCGGAACTTCGAAAGGTTCAACAGACCAGCGCAGGACGTGACCCTCACCGTGGGCGCGTTTCTTTCCGAACGCGGTGACCGTGTCCAACAGCGCTTTCACGTGGGCGGGACGGCCGACAGCGCGCCATGTGACCTCTCGGCACAAAGTGACCACCAATGGCAGTCGGTACTTCAGGAACCGGCCGTAGTGCGCCGGAATGGATTCAGGCAACGCCGCGGGGTCGGCGACCTGGCCGGCGTGACGTTGATCGAAAGCCGTGTGCATCCACCGGACGTCGCTGGTGCCTTCCTCAACCCCCAACGGCGTCACCGGTTCGGCGAACGTGGCAGCCCAATGCCACATGCCGCCGCTCTCGCAGCGAGCCAGCGGCAGCGGCAGATCTTCCGGGGTGTGTTGGGCAGCCAACGGCACGGTTGCTGTCTCCTGGCCGCGTAGCTCGGCTTTCCGCTCCGCCCAGATCGCCGCCGCCAACAGCCCGTCCAGGGCGGTACCCCACCGGGCATCTAAACCGACACCACCAGCGACCCGCGCCATCACCAACATCGGTGTCATCTCCGGCTCGCACACTAACCCGTCGGTCACGTGAGAAGCCGGATCGCGTCCACTGCCTCATCCCGCCGCTGCGTCAAATAGCTCCGCCAGTCGAATGGTTCGTCCTGCCCGGCCAGCACTGCGCGGGTCAGGTTGAACCGGACCAGGCCGTGCCCGGACCGCAGCCGACCTCCGATTTGCGCCTGACCTTCCAACGTGGCGAGTACATCAGCGAAGAATGCCGCCTCCAGCGGTGTTGCCCAGGCCAGCTTCCACCACATCGAAAAGCGGGTGCCAGCAGGGAAAGTTTCCACCAGATACATGCCCGCCCGGGCGCCGCTATCGGCACTTTCGCCGCCGTCTACGGCCAATAATGGCAGTCCGTCCGCTCCGACCTCCAGCGGCACCAAATCGACCATGCGGCGTTGATCAGGATCAGGGTGCCGTGTGTACCGCTCCAGCTGTGTCCCGGCGAAACTGCTCAGCCGGAATGTCACGTCCTCCGCGGGAAGCAACTCCACGGTCTCGTCGTAGTGCGGGACCCCTTTGCCGACCTGTAGACACCCATCGTGGATCGCTCCGCCCGCAGCTCCGCCGAAGATCGAAAACAGCGGCACCAAAGCGCGTACTCGCGCCAACCGTGCCCCGGATAACGGCTCCCCCGCCGCCTTCGCCAACGACCCACCGTTGCGCAAGGTATGCGCTGCGGCCAAACCGATCTCACCTTCATACCGCAGCACACCGCGAAGCAACTCCTCACCCGCCTCCCGCAGCTTCCGTCGGATCGCATTGCCAGAGATCACCGGCACCTGCACCAACCGGCCGGCGGAGGTCACAACTGCCTCACGCCGCAACATCGTCACCGTGCCCCGCGTCTCACCGCCATGCGCGATGGAAGACAACGCGGTCATCACCCCAGACCATCGGACCAGAACCGCCATCACACGCCACCGTCGGTGGTGGCATCGGAGTCGGTATGTTCCAGCAGATCGGCGCGGCGGGCGGCGCGGACCGCGTCGGTCACCGCCCGCACGAACAGCAGCAGATCTGAGATCGTGGTTCGCAGCAGATGCATCACCTCAGGACCAAGGTCACTGCGGATCAGGCGGAGCGTCTCCAGTCGCTGCGCTCCGCTTGAGGGGCCCGACCCTAGGTCCGCGCAGATCCGCGTCCACCAGGTCGGCAGATCCGGGCACGTCATCGCGGCCGCGAAAACTCGGTCTTCCAACTTGCCGGGCTTCGACCCGGACCAATAGGAGTCCCGGTAGCTGGTTAACCAGCCGCCGCGCCAATCGATGCCGTAGTGCAGCAGCAACAGCAGCCGCTCCGCAACGTCGGTAGCGCCCGCGGAAGGCGGGAGCGCATCGCCGTAGTGAGCGCGGGCGGCGCCGATCCACCGATCAGTCGGGGTGGGCACCGCAGAAATGGTGGTTGTGTTGGTAGACACCCGACAAGGCTAACGCCCTCCGCGCGTCTCACGTCCGTTCACCGACCTACGGCCGATCGTGTCGGCCGGGCGTGACAACACCACAGCCAGGTCGAACCCCGGGTGCGCAGGGCGCCACCGGTCCAATAGGTGCCAGTCAGCGAACACTTCAGCTCGCCGCGGCAACCCGATTTTCGACAGCACCGGCCACGGCGGCGACGTAAGCGCAAGCATCCGTCCACCGAATCCATCGCTGCGGAGCCGAAGCACCGCCGCCAACCGATCCGCATCGCCCCGAGTCCACGGCAACGATACGTCATCCACTCGCACTGTGCCCCACTGCGCTTGCGGCACAACGTGTTTACGATTGAAGCGCAGCGGCACCACCACAGCGGAATCTTCGGGTATCGGCTGCCGGAGAAGCTCGCACACCCGTCCCGCGGTGACTATTTCGAACCGCGGTTCCTGCGTCACCCAGAACATGCCTGCACGAAGCCCCGGAGCCCGATAGGCCCACACACAGCCCGCGCACAACCGAGCGTTCGCCGACCGCCGCCAGCTGTCCCACCCCGCCCACTTCTCCGACACCACCTTCGACGCATCCACCGACACCCCGCCGCGACCGCACCGCGCACACCAGCTCCCCTTGTCAATCCACGGCAAACCCGCCAGCACCGGCGAGCCGTGCGCCGCCCAGGCCGCCCGAGCCACATCGTGAACTTCGGTGACGGTCACGTATTCAGACCTTCCGCTTGGAAGCAGCTGGTGAGGCCACAAAGGTTTGGTGTCGGACACGGCCTAACCGCCCGGCCCGTCTATACACTAAGGCGCGGCTGCTCTTGCCACCCAGAAAGCGGCCGTGTGTCGAATCAACCAACCGACAGGCCTTCCACCAGGGCCGCCATCCCAACAGGGGGAAACCCACAGTGGCCACCGACGACAGTCCTTCCCCCTCCATCACCGCCGACGCCGATCGGCAGGCCGCCGTCGCTCAAGGCGACCTGGCCCTGGTCGCGATCATGCGTGACTACATCTCTTACGGCCATCCCGGCATGCTCGATCTGAAGAAGGCTTTGCGCCTGCGCAATCCACCTCCACTGGTCACCATTTTCGCGCGGGACCTGTACGCCATCATCATGCGAGACGTCCCCGTACCCACCGCCACGGTCAACAGCGAGCTGGCCGCCGGCTGGGAAAAACTGGTCTCCGAAGGCAAAATCGAAGCCGAAGTAGACGGCGAATCCACCGCATCCGTGCCCTATGACACCCAGGGTTGCTACGAAGCTCTGGTGGATCTGTGGGAATACCTGCAACTGGAAGCCAGCACCGACGCCGACACAGGTGCCTCCACGCCCCGTGCCCGCTCTCTCAAAGGGGCGTGGAACCGGAACCCCGCCGAAACGTTCAAAGCATGGTGGCACAAAGGTGCAGCCACCGCATTCATCGCAGGAAGCCTCTTTTCGACAGCGACTTACCTCCTGGCCTACCACTGGTGGCAGGGCGGACTCATCCACAAATTCATGCTCGTGTTCTCCCTCATCGGCTTCCTGGTCGGCGCGGGAGGTGCCACCTTCCTCTGGCTACGCCGAGCCCGCTGGATCAACCCAGACGCGTTCGCAGGTAAAGAGTCTCAGCCGCGCCGTCGTCGCTGACCGTAAAGCCGCCTCGCCGCTCGAGTTTGTGTGTTCCCTCTTGGTAGTAGATGGCATTCCAGCCGATCAACCGCAGCGTCGGATCCGCAGGCCCCCGATTGCGTTCTAGCGGCGTCCGTCCGTCCGAGGGTCCGTTTCCGAGCCGAGCCGCACAGCGACGACGTAGCGGCCGGAATTCCATCCTGAAAGGTCTACGCGGACGCCTTGTTTCCGACGAGGTAGCCTCGATCTTTCTTGAGACGGCCGACCCTCCCTTCGCGCGATAGATCTGCTGTTGTGGCGGGGCTCATCCTGGCCGTGGGTTCGGCAACGAGCCCGTTGGTCACCTGGGCAGGTGCCGGATTCC